>ERZ772816.231-NODE-231-length-65556-cov-13.767591_pt1 | contig 65556 bp, 50 predicted proteins | sample MGYA00511359_ERZ772816 | MGnify/ENA primary metagenome ERZ772816 (study PRJEB29015, sample SAMEA2737710) | human gut metagenome | biome: human gut; feature: human-associated habitat; material: faeces | place: China | collected 2012 ...
GCCTTTCAACTTCGGCGGCATGACCAGAAGGTCAATGCCGCCTCGTTTCAAGGCACCTTGCTCGCTCTGGCGGGTTTTCGCTGTCGTTGCCAAAACATCGGCGTTGCCGCTGCTGTGGGGGTACTCATTGGGGACGTACTTAAATGAGTGTCCGCAAAATGAGAGTGGATAATCGCCCGTTTTTAGTCTGTTTGCGGGCTCAAAGTGGGAGATTATCCACTCTCGTCATTTGAGTGTCCAAAAATCCTCGCTCGGCGAACAGGCGGCACTTGGGGACGTTCCTTTTGTGCCGGCACCTGGGGACACTCCTTGCCGAATGTGGGCGCCGTCGGTTGCTACGCGACGGTGATGGCGACCTGGGCGTAGCGGCTGCAGGGGCGCTCGGCGCGTGTCTGCACGGTGAGGGTGAGCGCGAAGCGATCGCCGGGCCGTGCGTCGGCGGGCACGACGAAAGTGGTGTCCGGCGTGCATTCTTGCCACAGCGACAGGTCTTGGGCGCCCGCATAGCTCGACGGGTCCACGGCGACATCCCAATGCGCATCGAAGCCCTTGTCGTCGGGGTCGACGATGGTCGCTGCAAGGGCGACGCGTTCGCCGGCTATAGCGCTGCGATCGGCCGCAGCTTCGACAACATGCGCCGGATGCGAGCAGGCTGCCGGATCATGGGCACACCATTGCGCGCGGGCGGCAAAGTCTTCCTGATAGGCGCGCAGGTAGGGATTGGGGTTGTCGTCTGCAGGCGTGCTGATGGCGGCAAAAACGGTGGGTGCGTCTGCATCGGGGCGCCCATCATGAAACATGCGGCCGAGTAGCGTATCGAAGTCGGGGTCGTCGATACCGCGCAGGCCAAACGGCAGCAGCGGAATATAGGTCATGCTGTCGCCTTCGGCCATAAAGTCGCCGCGCTCAAACTGCATCGCGGGCATGCCCTCCAGGCCCCAATCCAGACGGGCATGCTTGCCAAACTGAAAGCGCTCGGGCTCGTTTTCGTAGACCTTGCCATCGCCATAGAGCATATAGCGCGCCATGAGGGGGCCGTTGCCCTGCGTGAGATTCTGCTCGGGCCAAGGGGCCTTAAATAGCGGCAGCGTATCGGGCTGAGCCGTCTTGGCGTCGATATAGCCGCCGTACCTATAGGGCACGCGCCAAAAGACGAGCTCGGGAAAGATTTCGCGTCCATGGTCGAGCCATGAGTTGTCCTGTCCTACGCCATCGGCAACACCCATCACGCGCACCTTCTGATGGACCCTCTGCTGCACGGCGGGCCACTCGGGTGTGTTCTGCCATTGTTCGGCGATGGACATGAGGGCGCGAACGATAGTGTTCATACCGCCCCAGGAAAGGAGCCACAGCGCGCGGGGGTCATCATCCATGATGGCGTTGGCGATGACGCGCGAACCGGGCGTTTCCTCGCGTACGTCGCCCTCAAAGGCGGCGTTGCCCATATAGGTGCGCTCGATCATCTGAGCGGGCGTGGGGAAGGACGGCTCGCCGGCGGCAGCGGCATTGGCCTGCAGCTGCGGCCAGGCCTGGGCATACTCGTTGCTCCACAGGCTTTCGATCCAACCCTTGGGGAATGGGCGGTACTCCATGAGCGAGCCAGCTTCGGGGTCGGGCTCGTGCGGAACGACGTCCCAGGTATAGGAGCGCACGCCTTTGGTCCGCCAATGCGGATTCACCTCGCCCAGCGTATGGACACCATCGCCAAGAAAGTGATATTGCGAAGCCGTGTACACCACAGCCTGCACATCGAGCACATTGAGATACAGAGCCAAATGAACCAGAGAGTTCATATCATCGACTTCCATATCGGTGGTAACAATCACTCGAGTCAAATTCTGAGACATAGGAACAACTCCAACCAAGATTTTTTTCAGCCAGTTACGCGCAAGGCAAGACGGGGCACCCGATGGGACGGCTACCTCGAAACCCTGGCCGACCACTCCCAGCAGCCCACCGGCTCGCCGTCGATGAGTACGTTGCCCCCGTCGAAGTCTTGATAACACAGGTCGTTGAACTGGTGGATCCACACGCCGTGGTTGAATATCTTTTTGGCCGAGCCGTCGGCCTCGCGGTACACGCCGGTCAGGTCCTCGACATGGCTAAAGTAGGTGAGGTGCACGTTGGCGCCGGCATCACGCAGGCGCGCCGTGAGCGGCAGCACCGTCTGCTGCGGGCACACGAGCTCGTCGCCCTTGGAGTGCGTAAACCACAGCGGCGTCTTGGAGAGTGCGGCCACGTCCTCGTCCGTGGCGTTGTACCACGGCGCGCAGCAGGGAAGGCCCGCGGCGAAGAAATCGGGGTAGTCGGCGCACAGGCGCAGGGTCATAAAGCCGCCGTTGGAAAGGCCGGCGACCACGATGCGATCGGTGTCGATGCGGTCGGCATGCTCGGCGACAAACTCGTCGATGAGCGCCTTGAGCACGGGGGAGTAGATGCTCTGGTTGGAGCGACCGAGCTGCTCGACGCCGTTGTCCATCCAAAACGTGGGCGACTGCGGCACAAGAACCCAGGCAAAGCCGCCAAAGTAGCGCTGGATCTGCTTTTGCGAGAGCGCTGTCACGCGGTTGCCGGTGTAGGCACGCGTTGCGCCCTCGCCCTGTGTGGCGCCCTTGCCCTCGCCGGCGCCGTGCAGGTACACGATCAGCGGCGCCTTCTCGACGGCGGGCGTGTCCTTGGGCGCAAACGGGTTGAAAAGCGCGGAGTCAGCGGGCTCAAAGCTCGGCTCAAAATAGCCGTACTCGAGCGCGATGCCGTCGACGGGCGTCTGCTGCACGGCGTTATGCCAGCCCTTGAGCGCGGGACAGATGTCGCCGCGGCTGCGATCGAAGACGAGGCCCGCGGTGGGGTCGTCGCCGTCTTCGCCCGGGAGGGCCACAAGCTGCGTCACGCGCAGGTGGTTCTCTATATAGCGCGAACCCAGCACGCCACCCTCGATCTCTTTGGTGAGACGCACCTCGGGCGTCTCGAGCGCTACGTGTGTGCCCTTGGGCAGGCGCTGACCGTTCTCATCGCAGGGGTAGGCGGCGAGCACCGGCACGTAGCCCACGGAGGGCGCCGCGTGATCGGCCCCGTGCTCCTTGCGCATCAGGACCTCGCCCGTGCGCTCATGGCGGGCACAGTAGATATTGAACGTGTGCTCGTTCACGTCGTTGGCGCGCACAACGCACGGCAGGTCGAGCACCACTTTGTTGATCCAGGGGCCAAAATCGCCCAGCGTGGTGACGGTTGCGTAGGTACACGATTTGAGTTCCATGAGCTACTCCTTTGTGCCGCAAGTACTAAACAAGGGCGGCAATACAGACTAAACATGTTTAGTTTAATGCAGAACTGTAGAATGAGCAGATGAACTCGGTAAACGGTAAAACTGAACACGCAATGAACTACTAAACATATGTTTACTATTAACTAGCAGGACTATTGTTGATGAGCTAGCTCGTTACAAAGGTGTTTATCAAAATAAAAGCCCACGTAAATAGCCATATATCAATATCGGGTCAAATAGACGATCTTCTACCGTCTAAATACGCTTACCCCCGATTTCCTACCGTTCACCGGACTCCAGACGGCAAAATTGCCACAAATCAGGCACTCCGTGTAAACTAAAGCCCGTAAACGTTCAGTAAACAAATTGTTTACGACAGCGTATCCAAGGGTTCGGCAACCGTAAGGGGTTATAGTCGTCGAGCCAAAGGCGTGCTTACACAAGCGAGTAGGCACACGAAGATATGGGGAGGGGTCCCATGGCAGTAGATAACAAGCAGATTGCCACCGATGTCCTCGAGCTCGTGGGCGGTGCGGAGAATGTTACCGTCGCCACCAACTGCATGACGCGCTTGCGTCTGACGCTCAAGGACAACAGCAAGGCCGACGTGGAGAAGATCAAGAAGGTTAAGGGTGTTCTGGGTTGCCAGTTCGCCGGCAGCCAGCTCCAGGTCATCATTGGCCAGAACGTGCCCAAGGTGCTCACCGAGTTCGTCGCCATCTCCGGCGTCAAGCAGGGTGCCGCCGTTGACGAGAATCTCGATGCTCCCAAGGAGAAGTTCGAGCTCAAGAACCTGCCCAACATCATCCTCGACTATCTGTCGGGCTCCATGACCCAGCTGATTCCGCTGCTCATGGCCGGCGGTCTGTTCCGCACCATCGCGGCTGTCCTTGGCCCCACCATGCTGGGCGTTATTTCGGACACGGACCCGACTTATACGTTCCTCTACACCACACTGTATGAGGCCACGTTTACGTTTATCCCGATCTACCTGGGTTATGCTGCGGCTAAGAAGCTCGGCGCCAGCCCCGTTCTCGGCATGCTTCTCGGCGGTGCCCTTATGGCCCCGTCCGTGGTGAGCGTCGCCACCCAGGAGGGCGGCGGAATCATCTCGGTCTACGGCATCCAGATCGCCGCTGCCAACTATCAGCAGTCCGTCCTGCCGATCATCCTTTCGGTGCCGGTCCTCTACTTCATCGAGAAGTTCTTTAAGAAGGTCATGCCCGACGTGCTCTCCACGGTCTTCACGCCGTTCTGCACCATGATCGTCACGATCCCCATCGCTTTTATCGTCCTCGCTCCGATCGGCAACGAGCTCGGCAGCCTCATCGCCAACATTCTTTTCGGGCTTGCTGACCTTGGCGGCATCGGTATCCTGATCGTGATGGCCATCCTCGGCGCCTTCTGGCAGCTCTTCGTGGTCTGCGGTATGCACATGCCCGTTATCCTGCTCGCTCAGGTGCAGATCATCGCTGCTGGCTACGATCCCTTCGTCTTCGTTTCCACCAACTGCGCTATGGCCGCTGTCTGGGGCTGCGCCTTCGGTGCCTTCCTCAAGATGAAGAACGCTGACGAGAAGAGTCTTGCCCTGGGCTACATCATCTCCGCCATCGCCGGCGGCGTCACCGAGCCCGCGCTCTTCGGTATCCTCATGCGCTTCCGCCGCACCATGCTCGGCATGTTCATCGGCGGTGCCATCGGCGCTGTGTTCTCGGGCCTCATGGGCGTCACCTATTACCTCGCAGGCGGTGCCTCCAACTTCCTGGTCTTCACCAACTACCTGCAGGGTGGCCAGATGAACACCGTCTGGGCTATCGTCGGTATGGCAATCTCCTTTGCTATTGCCGCTGCCGTCGTCTTTGTCACCGGCTTCTCCAAGGAGGAGCTCGCCGAGATGGAGGCCTAGTCGCCCCGGCCTTGGTCTAAATAAGACCCCCTACACGACAGGCCCCGCTTGGCATAAGCCCGGCGGGGCCTTCCTGTAGACTTTTTAGGAGAGACGTAAGGGCCCTGTGCTTCGCGTGCGTTCAATTTGAGCTGAGCAACTGCAGCCGCAGACCCTACTGTGATAATGCGGCAGGCGACTTCTTTACCTCCCTCCTAGCAAGTCTCCCCAAGAGAAAGGTGCCATATGAGCTTGGGAAAACTGACCGTCAATACCCGTGAGGACGGGTTCCTCTGCGACGGCAAACCATTCTTTTGGTTTGCCGATACGTGCTGGAGTGCCTTTACGAGCATCACCGAGAACGATTGGGACTACTACCTCACCCGCCGTGCCGAGCAGGGTATGAACGTACTGCAGATCAACACCCTTCCGCAGTGGGACCGCTGCCTGCCCGACCTGGGCATTTGGCCCTATGCGAGCGAGGACGGCGTGCACTTTGATTGGAGTGCACCCAACCAGGAGTACTGGGACCGCGCCCGCCGCATGTGCCAGGCAGCCGTGGAGCACGGCATTCGCCCGGCGCTCGTGCTCATGTGGTGCAACTACGTGCCCGGTACCTGGGGCTCCGTGATCGCCGAGCGCCTGGGTGCCGAGGTCATGCCGCGCGAGGAGGTTCGCGCCCACGTTGCCCGCGTCGTCGAGAACCTGGGCGAGTTCGACCCCGTCTACGTGGTGACAGGCGACACCGACTTTAAGACCGACGAGGCTATCGCCTATTACGGGGATGCACTCGACGAGGTCACCAAGCTGGCTCCCGAGTCCTTGCACACCATGCATATCAACCGTGGCAACCGCGCCCTGCCCGAGCAGTTTGCCGATCGCTTGGACTTCTACATGTTCCAGCCCGGCCACAACTATAGCGGTCAGGAGGAAGCTTGGAAGCTGCCCGAGGATTTTCGCGCGCAGTATCCCAAAAAGCCGATGGTCAATTCCGAGCCCTGCTACGAGCAAATGGGCGCGAGCCGCAACGTGTACTGGCGTTTTACCGCGCAGGATTGTCGCGCGAGTGTTTGGTCGAGCATTCTGGCCGGTGCCAGTGCCGGCATTACCTACGGTGCGCACGGCGTGTGGAACTGGCAGACCTCTCAGAGCCGTGGCAGCGTCCTTGGCGAGGGCTTTGACATGCCGTTCCGCTGGCAAGAGTGCCTGCAGTTTGCGGGCGTGTGGGACTTTGGCCTGATCGAGCACGTGCTGCGCGGCCTGGGTGCCACGAGCGCGGATGGGGCGGTAGCTGTTGAACCCGCGCAGGAGCTGCTCGACGATGCACGCGAAGCCATCCGTGTGGCGCGCGTGGGCGAACGCGTGGTGGTCTATCTGCCGAGGACCACGGCCGTCAAGCTCAAACTCGAGGGCGGCGCCACCGCCTGGAATGCTGTGGCGTTTGACCTGGAGAATAAACGCGTGGCCAACCTGCCGGTTATGTCCGTCGACGATGCCGTGCGCGTGGCCCAGCACCCCTTTGAGCACGATGCACTCCTGGTGGTCTCGCCCGCTCAGTAGCGCGCGGTTCCAACGCGACCAGCGGCAAAAGGGCCCGAGTAACGACTACAGAATGAGGGTGGATAATCTCCCGTTTTTGGCCTGTGCGCAGGCTCAAAGTGGGAGATTATCCACCCTCGTCATTTAAGTGTCCAAAAATCCTCTCTCGTTTTATTTGAGCCCGGGCAGTTTGGTAAAGGGGAAGGACTGCTCGAGGAACTCGGAGCAGCGGGCGTAATCTTTGGCAAAGTAGCTGCTGTAGAGCGAATCGAGCACGTATTGCACGGCGATGTGACTGGCAAACTGCGTGATGCGGTGGCTCAGGCTCTCGATATCGCTCACGGTGAGATAGGCGGCAAAGCCGGGGTGAATGCGGGCACAGTATGGCGTGCCGATGACGATGACCGGGACATGTCGACTGCAGAGGATCGGCAAGATCTCCTTGAGGTTGGGGGCAAGGCCGCTGTAGGAGATGACGATTGCCGTATGGTCGGGGCCCGAGGCGAGCACCGTGCGCACTTGGGCCTCGATATTGTCGTAGCACGTCGAGCTCTTACCGGCGGAAAGCAGGCGATCGCGGAACATTCCCGCCGGATACAGGTTATGCGAGCCCGTGTAGATGTCCACGGTGTCGGCGCGTAAGACGAGCTTGGCGGCGTAGTCGAGCTGTGCCGGGTCGAGGATCTCGCGCGTCTCGGAAAGCGTGGTCTCGTACAGTCGCGCCATGCGCTCGGAGATCTCCTGGGCGCTGGAGGTCGCATCAAAGGGAAAGTTGATATCCACCTCGGGGGCGGAGTCTGCGCGCGAGGCTGCGCGCATCAGCTCGACCTTGAGTTCTTTGAAGCCCTCGAGGCCGAGCTTTTTGCAAAAGCGGTGGATGCTCGCAACGGAGACATTGGCTTGGCGCGCAAATTCCTTAATGGAGAGCCCGCGGACGTCCTCGCCCATGGCAAGAACCGTCTGCCCGAGCTGCTGCTCGGTGGGGGTGAGCTCCTTGCCCTGCGTGATTTTGCGCTTGATGTCCATATGACTCCTATGCGTTCGTATTGCGATGTATCAATCATAGCGGTAAACAAAACGCCCGGCTTGGCTGGGGAGAGCAAGCCGGGCGTCCCGTAAAGGACCGTTACCCGAGCAAGCGGACGGGGCCGAGCAGGCCACTGGGCTCGGAGGGTTCGGTGAGGGCGAAGATGTCGGTGATGGCGTGGTCGAGGGTGTTGATCACATCGATTGTGAGCGCATGTTCGCCGGCGGCAAGGGTGCCGAGCTCAAAGCGGTAGGGCGGACAGATGCGGCAGCCCAGATCCGCGCCGTCAAGCGTGATCGTGGCGGTCTCAAAGACCTCGCCCAGGTCGAGCGCGGCGCCGGCGAGGTTCTCAGCAACGGCAAAGCTTGCCTGGTAGCGGAAAGTGCCTGCCTTGCCGGGGAATTCGGCGCAGGAAAGATCGTGCAGGTCGCCAAGCTCGACGGCCTCGCCAAAGGCCGGGTGCGTGGTATCGGCGCCGGGCGTGGCAAAGGAGACGTTCCAGGGGCCGTCAACGCGCGTGACCTCACGCTCGGCATCGGAGCCTCCGCGCTCGTCGGCAGCGGGCGCCTCGGTCCCGAGCACCACAATGCAGCTCTCGTAGGGCGCGAGCTCAAGCGTGCCGTCAAAGGCGACGGGTGCGCTGCCGTTGAGCAAATCGAGGCGCACGCCGTGCACGGGCGCGCCGTCAGCGAGCTCAACATGCGTGTGAATGCCCTGCTTGGGATGCTCGTTTACCAGCATGAGGTAGCTCTCGTCGGCGCGGTCGTAGCGAAGCGCGCGCAGCCACGGCTGCGGATCGGTGCACGCCACGGTCTGCATGCCAGCTGCGGCGAGCACGCTCGCAAGCTCAGAAGTGGCAACAACGCGCACGCCTGCAAGCTCGTTGGCCTCCACAGGGGCAAAGCCCGCGCGGCTGGCAGCTTCGCCGTCATAGCGCTTGCTCGGCAGCTTATCCAGGGCATATACGCCAACGCCTGCGGCCGCAGCGCGCGCGGCAAAGTTGAGTACGGCCCCGCCGGCATATTCGGCGCCGGGCATCACCAGGCAGCGGTACGCCTGGCCGTTCACGCTAAAGCCGCTGCCGTCTGCGGCGAACTCCACGACGTAGCGCTCGGTATCTTCAAACGCCTCGGCCGGCACGATATCGAAATCGATCTGCGCACGCACAAGCTCGGCGGCGGCATGCTGCATAAACGAGGCCTCGCCCGCCCACTCGGCGTCGGCGTGGTACAGAAGCGCCACCGGCGTGACGGCTCGTCCACCCGAAAACAGGCTCGAGGTGCGGTTCATGTAGCTCATGAGCTTGCCAAAGTGCGCAAACTGGGGGTTCTGACCGTGCGCGTAAAAGTGCGGCGGGCAGTCGAAGTCGGGGAAGGCGGCCATGCTAAAGGCGTGCGGCACAAACCAGTTGACGCCGCGCACCATAAAGTGATCGGCGATCCATTTCATCTCGCGCAGGCCCTCGTGCCAGCCAAAAGCGCCAAACACCTCGGCCATGCAGCGGCCCTGCTTTTTGGGGTCGAGATGCGCTGCCGAGGAGCCCAGCTTGGGCAGCACGTAGTTGTAGAACTCCAGGTCCCACACGCCGCGGCCGTAGGAGTGGAGCCCTTGGTCCATGCCGGGGATGAGCTGGTTGATCACGATGTCCACGCCCGCCATGTCCTGGCCGCCCACGGCGCGGAAGTAGTGGCCGGCGCCCACACCCAGGCGCGCGTGGCAATCCTTGTCTTCGATCACGTGGCCGATATACTGCACGCCGTGCGCGCGGCACCAGTCGCCGAGCTGGTCGCAGAAGCACTTCTTGTAGAGCGTGCTCGCAATGTCCATGTACACGTGGCGCACGTGCGCGCCGGCGTCCTTGCGATCCCACAGATGCGGGAGCTCGTCCAGGTAGCGCTCGCCCAGCGCCGCGCGCAGGCGGCGCTCGAGCTCAGCCGACCAGGGCAGGGGCGCGGTAGCCTTACCGATGAGTGTGTCGGAGATACCATCGGCGCCGGTGACGCCCTTCTCGTTGGCAAAGCCGGGTTCATCGGAGAAAAAGCCCAGGATGGTCTTGCCAAACTCATCGCCCAGATGCGCAAAGTGCGGCTCGTACACGGCATCGATGAGCTGCGCCACCGAGGCACGGTCGACCATGTTGATGTAGTCCTCGTTGTAGGAGGTCTTGCCGCTCGTGAACATCACGCACGCCTGCGTAATGCCGGCCGGTGCGTCAAAGACCAAGCGGCAGGGCATGCCGTGCTCGTCCTCGATTACGCGGTGCTCCACCTCGACGGCGCACCCCTCCTGCATAAACGTAACGCCATAGAAGCGCTCCGTCTTGTCGAACATGTTGGTGAGCACGATGCTCGCCTGCGGCGTGGGGCCCACCACGTCGATGGTGCGGTGGGTGAGAACGACCTTGCGGAGCTCGGGCGCCGCCTCCTTGACGGCGCCGTTGGCGTATCCGGTGGGAAAGTGTGCGTCGTCCAAGATCCAGATCTTGAGGTCCAGCTGCTTACACGTGTCGATCACAAAGCGCAGGTCGCGCCACCAGCCCTTACCGCAAAAATCGGGATGCGGACGGCTCTCGAGGCAGACCTCGTGGATATCGGCGCCGGCGATCTTCTCCAGATACTCGACAATGGTCTGTTGGCTCTCGCCCTTCATCCACAAAAACGGGAGCACGTGGTTGTCGTAGGTACCGTTGAGTACCTGCTGGTAGTACGCGGTCATGGATCCTCCTTGCAAGCCGATGGTGGGCAGCGTATGTTGCATGACTCCATTCTGGCGTGCGGGCGGCGGCGTGCTAATATCCAAATCACGGCAGAATATGACCGAATCAACGATTGGCGGGGCCATGGAGATCTTGGAGCTCGAGCGCCAGCTGAGCGAGCTGAGCGCCAGCGAGAGACGATATAGGGACGAGGCTCCCTTTGACTGGTCGATCATGACCGAGCGCGTTGAGGTCGATGGGCGGTCGGTGCGAAAGATCGGACAGATGGGGGCGGAATATGCTCAGGCCGGAATGCCAGCTGGCCTGATGATTAGGAGAAACTCGCGCTTTAACGCGGTACCCGAGCATGTGCACGACTACGTTGAGATCAGCTATGTGTACCGGGGGCGCTGTCCGCAGACGGTTGCGGGGGAGGAACTCGTGCTCGAGCGCAACGAGGTGCTGCTGCTCGATGCCGCCTGCCCGCATGCGGTGGCAGCGCTCGGCGAGGATGACATCATGCTAAGTATGACCGTTTCACGTACCTTTTTGCAGCGCAGCCTCGAGGCGAGCCTCTCGCGCGAGAGCGCGGTATCGCGGTTTTTGTTCAACGCGCTCAACAGCGAGACCGACCATCGCGGGCACGTGCGCTTTCGCTGCGGGGAGAGTCGGCGCGTGCGACGCTACATGCAGGAGATGCTCTGCGAACACTACGAGCCGAGCCTCAACAGCGCCGAGATCGTTCTGCGCCTGTTTCAGCTCCTGTTGGCCGAGCTCATGGATTGCTACGAGCGCGAGCTCGTGCGCGGCGCGGCGGCGGGGCGCGATGAGTCGGGGCGCGCGGCCTCGCTCGTGGCAGGGATGCTCGGCTATATCGAGCGTTCGTTTGCCGCCTGCTCGCTCGAGGAGATGGCGGCACGCTTTCATGTGAGCCCTAACTACGCGTCGGCGCTGCTCAAGCAGCATGTGGGAAAGACCTATCGGCAGCTGGTCCAGGAGCGCAGACTCGTGCGTGCCGTGGAGCTCTTGCGCGCGGGTGCCACGGCCGAGGCGGCGGCGCGCGCCGTTGGCTACGAGAACATGAGCTTTTTCTATCGCAAGTTCCGCGCCGCCTACGGCTGCACGCCGGCAAAATACCGTGGATGAGTAAGACGGAACGGGCTTTTAGCTATCGATATGCCACACCTAAATACTGTGTCTCATGTTTCGTTTCATCCACCCAGGTTGGAGGGTGGCCGTCTGGTCGATTTTTGCCTCGTCTAGGCCTCGGTATCAAAAAGTGTCAGCCGGCGGACGCGCTGGGGCGAAAAGAAGTGTCCAATGCAGCGTCTCTGCGCCTTGGGCGCCCGGGCGCGCGCGATACTCAGCTCAGCACATAAAACCCGCTGCGAGGAGGCACATATGGGATTTCCCGAGGGATTCTTTTGGGGCGGCGCCACGGCCGCAAACCAGTTTGAGGGCGCATGGAACGTTGACGGCCGCGGCCCCAGCGTAGATGACCACTTCCTGGGCGGCAGCTACAAGGAGCCACGTCAGATTACGCTCGACATCGACCCCAACCGCTTCTACCCCAATCACGACGGTATCGACTTCTACCATCACTACGAGGAAGACATCGCGCTCTTTGCCGAGATGGGCTTTACCATGTTCCGCATGTCCATCTCTTGGAGCCGCATCTTCCCCAACGGTGACGATGCCGAGCCCAACGAGGCCGGCCTCGCCTTCTACGACCGCGTCTTCGACTGCCTGCGCGCACACAACATCGAGCCGCTTGTTACGCTCAGCCACTACGAGATGCCCTATGCCCTGGTCGAGAAGTACAACGGTTGGGAGAGCCGCGAGCTTATCGGCTTCTTTGAACGCTATGCCCAGACCGTGCTCGAGCGCTATCACGACAAGGTGACCTACTGGCTCACCTTCAACGAGATCAACTGTGGCACCCTGGACCTGGGCAACCTCTTTGAGACCAGCATGATTCGCGGCTACGAGGGCCCGGCCTCCGGCGCCCACACCACCCCGCAGCAGCGCTTCCAGGCCCTCCACCACCAGTTTGTGGCGAGCGGTCGCGCCATCCGCTATGCGCACGAGCACTTCCCCAAACTCAAGATGGGCAACATGGACTGCTTTATCCTGTCCTATGCCGCCACGTGCGACCCGGCCGACGTCTTTGCCACCCAGCAGGAGATGAACACCATGAACTGGTACTGCTCCGACGTGCAGGTGCGCGGCAAGTACCCGTTCTACGCCAAGCGCTTCTGGGCCGAGAACGGTATCGAGCTTAACATCGCCGACGGCGACCTGCAGGACATCGCCGACGGCAAGGTCGACTTCTACACCTTTAGCTACTACATGTCGGGCACCGTGGGCACCCACAAGGACCACGAGATGACCGAGGGCAACATGACCCTTGGTGGCAAGAACCCCTACCTCGAGAGCACCGACTGGGGCTGGCAGATTGACCCGACGGGCCTGCGTATCGCCCTCAACGAGATCTACGCCCGCTACGAGATTCCGCTGATGGTGGTCGAGAACGGCATGGGCGCCTACGACGAGGTCGAAGACGACGGTTCGATTCACGACCAGTACCGTATCGCCTACCTCCAGAGCCATGTCAAGGCCATGGGCGAGGCCATCGAGGACGGCGTCGACCTGATCGCCTATACCTGGTGGGGTCCCATCGACCTGGTCTCTGCCGGCACCGGCGAGATGCGCAAGCGCTACGGCTTTATCCACGTCGATAAGTACGATGACGGCACCGGCACTTACGAGCGCCGCCGCAAGGACAGCTTCTTCGCCTACCAGAAGATCATCCAGTCCAACGGTACCGAGGGCCTGGCTTAATCGACAAGATGAGTGCCACCGTGGAAAAGCCTCGGGATGGGCTCGCGATTCGAGTCCCCACCTTAGCATTTGAACCATTTGGCACTATAATCACCATAGGCATGCGCATAACGTTGCGCTTAATCAAGAGGAGAAAACCTATGGGTCTGTTTGACATGTTCAAGAAGAAGGCTGAGCCCGCGGCTGCCGCTGCTCCGGCCTCCATCTCTGCTTCTGCCGGCGCCGACGTGCTGTGCTCGCCCGTCAAGGGCAAGGTCATCAAGATGGCCGACGTGCCCGATCCCGTCTTTGGTGGCGAGGTTCTGGGCAAGGGCTGCGCCGTGTGGCCCGAGGACGACCTGGTCTATGCCCCCTGCGACGGCAAGGTGACCGTCACCATGGGTCACGCCGTGGGTCTGCAGTCCGATAATGGCATCGAGGTCCTGGTGCACGTTGGCGTCGATACCGTCAACATGAACGGCGACGGCTTCGAGGGCTTCGTCAAGGCCGACGATGTCGTTAAGGCTGGCCAGCCCATGCTCAAGATCGACCGCGCCAAGATCGCCGCTGCCGGCTACAAGGACTGCGTCGTCGTGGCTGTGTCCAACACCGCCGAGTTCGCCGACGTCGAGCTCGCCGTCGAGGCTGACTCCGCTGTCGCCGCCGGTGATGCCATCGTCAAGGTCGTCCGCAAGTAAGCTGCGGCAACATAAGGATGTACAAGGGTGGTCGGGTTATCCGGCCGCCCTTTTTTATTGCAATGCGGCGGAACGTTTTATTGCGCGTTGGGCGGACCGGTAAACCGTTCGGACGTTAAATCGAGCCGACTGCGCTTTTGCTTTGCCGGGGGTGTTCGTTAGCGGCTAGTATGGCCTTATTGTTACGACGTGCACCGTGTTGGGAAGCGCGGTGCCACTTGTTGGGAGGAATGTTATGAAGAAGAAGCTGCTGCTTGCGCCCCTGATGGCTGTTCTGGTCGCGTGCGTGGTTGTGCTTTCCGGCTGCGGAGGTCCTTCGGTTGAGGAGCTCATTACCGAGGATCTTACGACGCAGTTTGACGAGGTCAAGAACGGTGGCGACGACTTCCTCGCCGGCCTGGAAGAGGCTTCGGGCGACGAGTTCGAGCAGCTGGGCATCGATCCCAAGGAGTACGCCAAGAGCTATCTCGAGGGCTTTGACTACAAGATCGGCGACGTGACGGTCGACGAGGACAAGGGTACCGCGACTGCCGAGGTCACCATTACCTGCAAGTCCATGAATCAGATCGTCGAGGACTTTTCCACCCAGTATCAGGAGAAGGTCGCCGCGCTTGATACGGTTCCTTCCGATGACGAGCTGTACAAGATGGCCGGTCAGGTTATGGTCGATGTGACCAAGGCCGCCAAGCCCAAGGACACCAAGGTCACCTTTAAGTATTCCGCCAACGAGGATAACGAGTGGTCTGCCGACGATTCCGCAACCACCGAGATGATGAATGCAATGATGAACTAGTTCGTTGCGGCGTTTTACCAAACGCCGCAACTGCTCGACGCTGCAAGCCCGCCAGAGCGGCAATCTGCCTTTCAACTTCGGCGGCATGACCAGAAGGTCAATGCCGCCTTGTTTCAAGGCACCTTGCTCGCTCTGGCGGGCTTTCGCTGTCCACGCCAAAACAACGGCGTTGCCATCGCTGTCGAAGGTGGCAGTTGGGGACATTCCTTTTCTGCCGGCAGTTGGGGACACTCCTTGTGCCGGCGTTGCATCGAGGGCTCGGGAAAATGCGACCCGGTTTTTGGCCGAATAGTGGGGCGCGCTTTCCGCGTGGCAGAGTCGCTACGGCCGCGTTAGGTGGCGACTTCGTTACTCGCCCAGGATCAGCGCCGTGAGCTCGTCTTGGGTGTCCACCACGTAGTCGGCGCCGGCGGCTTCCAGCTCTGCGCGGCCGCGGAAGCCCCAGCTGACACCCGCGCTCTTAAGGCCGGCGTTGTGGCCGGTCAGAACATCGACATTCGAATCGCCCACATAGAGCGTGGTTGCCGGATCGGCGCCCAGCTCTTCCATCACATGCAGTGTGACGGGTGCTTCGGGCTTGGGCGGAAACGAATCAACACGGCCCTGCACCAGCGCAAAGCGCTCGGAACCAAAATACTTCTCGATGAGCGGTGCCGCCGAGACGTGGTCCTTGTTAGTGAGCACGGCGAGCGTGACGCCCGCGGTGCGCAGGCGGTCGAGCATTTCGATCGTACCGGCATAGGGCGCGGTGTGGTCCTCCTTGTGCTCGCCGTAATAGGCCCTAAACTCGGCAAGCGTCTGCTCAAACATACGCCCGTCGCCCGCATATTCGGCCGGCATAAAGCGCTCAACCAGCTTGAGCATGCCGTTTCCCACCTTATAGCGGTATTCGTCAACGGCAAACGTGGGCCAGCCGTGCATCTCACAGGTATGGTTACCGGCGGCTGCCAGGTCCTCGAGCGTGTTGAGGATGGTGCCGTCCAGATCAAAGATCACATGGGTAAAAGCTGCTGCCATGGGTGCTCCTGCCGCTTGAGTTGTAAAACGCACCCCATGATACTGGGCATGCGTGCCGGGCATGTTTGGAATCTGAATATCTTTAATAGCCCTGAGCCTTTGTCGTTAGCAAATCCTCGGCAGCTGCTCTCCTACGAGCATGTCGAGGATGCGGGTCGAGCCTTTTATCCGATATCGTGCGTAAACGCAGCCAGAAACTCTTCGAACGTGTCGGTCTGCATGAGCCTCATCGTGGTCTCTACCGAGGAGAACACTTCGATAATCAGGTCGAGCACATCTCTAAAGAGCCCCATATCTTCCTGTGCGATGCCTATGAGCAGCACAAACCGCACGTCGTGGCGTCCCCAGGGAATCGGGGTGTCATTGTGGGCCACAGCGATAAACGAGCGCTTGGGATATACCGAGATCGCGTGGGGTATGGCGAGGCTGTCGGTAAACGCCGTCGATGAGACGCTCTCACGCAGATGCACGTCAGCGATAAACTCAGGCGTTGCGAGCCCCTGAACAGCCAAAAGCTTCCCCATTTGGTCGATGCAGCTTGTGGCGTCGACTACGTCTATGTTGCGTATAAACAGTCCCGGCTGCAGCAGACGCCCCAAAAGGCCCTGGGCATAGAGGCGCCGCCGCCGCTCCTGGATGGCGCAAAGCCGGTCGCGAATCTTTCGCACGTTTTGCTTAGTGAGGATGGGTCCGATCAAGACTTTGGTGGTGCCTCCACAAACCGGCACGTCGATTGTGGTGATTACCGCATCGCTTTCGGGCGGATTGGCCAGGTAACTGTCGCAGCTCATCACGGCGACAACGCTTATGTCATCGCCAAACTCGGTCTTGAGGTCGTCGACGAGCCTTCGTGCAAAGTCGTGGTACTCCTCGATAATCACTGTGCAGGTGACGGCGCCGTCGGGTGCGGAGAACTTCTCAAAGTAAGCGCCGATATGAAAGGCGATAAACGCGATTTCGTTTTCGCCCACCTCAATATCCATGGCGGTGGAGAAACGGTGGGCGATATAGACCGCCATGTCGTAGACCGGTGCGTACTCGCTTTTGATCTGCGCGGCGAGCGGGTTGGGGTAGCTTACGCGGTAGACGGCGCGCTGGTAGGCGTTAAACATATGTAGGACGAGTTGTAGGCGCATGGGCTCGTCGATAAAGCGTGGCAGGTCGTAGCGCTTTCCGCACTCGTCGAGGATCCCCAGAACCATGTCTACAAATTCGCGGTCAATGATGCTTGAGAGCTTCTCGCGGCTGAGCTCGTCAAAATCGCAACGCTCGACGGAAAGCGCCAAAAGCAGCAGAATCTGCTGAAAATCGTCGCGTGGGATGGCGCAACCAAACTCCTTCTCAAAGTAGGCGGCAATGCGCTGGGCGCAGCGTACGATCTGTTCGCGCTGCCTGAGCTGTGCTACTAGGCCGTCTGCGTCGATGGGGCCGTCCACCTCGCTGAGCTCGTTGTTCGAGGTCAGTCTGATGATGATCACCAGCAGGTGCACGAGCAGGTTGGAGAGCGCGTAGTCGTTGATAAACAGGTCCGAGCGCTGGCAGATCTCGACTAAGCTCGAGAGAGTCGCCTGCACGTCAAAGTCGGGAAACATGTTTTCGAGCGTTTTGGTCGAGGTGAAGTAGCCATAGGAGTTGTGGGTGGCTATGTGGCCGAGAAGCTTGCGCTTGTCGGCCTCGCGCCCCCTGAGCGTCATGCGGTAGTCGTGTGTCTCGACATTGAGGCCGAACTGCCGCACGAGCGCGCGCACCTGCGGCATCACGGAGCTCTGAAGCGTGCTCTCGCTGATAAAGAGCTCATCGGCGATATCAAAGACGGAGAGTCCATCACGTGCGTTGACGAGGCGGGAGATAGTAAAGTCGCGCCTGGAGTCCGCGTTCGCGGGGAGGGCATCGACGCTCTCGCGAGGACTTGCGGCAGCGCTGGTGGCAGCCGGTGCTGCCACGGCAAGGCGATAGCCCTCTTTAGACGATTCGATATGTCGCGAGCCGGCCTCGTTGACCTCTACAACATAGTTGCGGATGCTTCGTTCACTCGCGCCCAAAAGGCCTGCAAGCATCGAGGAAGACACCCATGAGCTGCTGTTTTCGAGCACGTCGATCATGCGGTTAATGCGGTTCTGCTTGGCGCTCGCCATGGCTTTCCTCCAGGAGATGAACGGCAGACAGGGTGTACCGCCCCATGGTATCTCAGGTTAAGAAAGGGCGTCTTTTCCAATTTGCCGCCCAAGCGGAAAATCGCCCGGCTTGCCGTGCGGGCGGAAAATCTGCTGCCTTGCCGCTATGCGGCAAGAAGTCGGTTGGCGGCAAGAGCCCTCCGCAGCGTATAGTGCAGTCACGGTCAAGGGCGGCCGGGTCGACACGGGCGCCCAAGAACACAGCGGGGATCGCAGCGGCATCGGAGCTGCCTCGAGCCCGCTTATTGGGAAAGGAGTACCCCATGGCAGATGAGAACGGCACCGTTCGCATTCTCCTCGCTTGCGGCATCGGTGCCTCGACCGGCTTTATGGCGGCAGGCATGCGCAAGGTCGCAAAGTCTAAGGGTCTTGACTGCACCATCAAGGCAGTCAGTAAGTCTGAGATTATGGACTACGCCGACAAGATCGACGTCCTCCTGCTCGGTCCGCACTTCGCCTCCGAGGTGCCCGAGATCCAGTCTCAAGTGGCATCTCACGGCGTGAAGGTCATGGCCATCGACCCCGACTATTACGCGGCACTCGACGGCGAGAGCATCCTCGAGGATGCCTACGACCTGCTTGACGAAGACTAGGAGGGGACAACATGCTGCAAAAGTTCATGGAAGCGATCCAGGCGTGGATCACCGAGCATGTCGTCCCCGTGATGAACAAGCTTACCTCAACCTACTGGTTTGGCGTTATCTCCGACGCAGTTCTCTACATCGTCCCCTTCTCCATGGTCTCGGCCATCCCGAGCCTGTGGAACATTATCCGTCGCTTTGTCCCGGCCCTGCCCGACCTGTCGCCGCTCACTACGTTCTCGTTTGGCCTCGTGGGCATGTTCATGGCGTTTATCATCCCGCATAACGTTGCGGTCAAGGAAGATCGCAAAGACCGCAGCATGATTGCCGGTTTTACCGGTATAGGCGCTTTTATGCTGTGCATGAACCCCACCATCACCGATCAGGGCTATGTCTTCCAGATGGCCAAGTTTGGCGCGGGTGGCATGTTCACCGCGATGGTCGTGGGATTTGTCGTTGGCTTTATCTACAAGCGCATGGCGCGCATGACGTTCTTTTCCGAGGACAGCCTCGTGCCCGACTTCGTCAAGAACTGGTTCGATAACATCATTGCGGTGCTGCTGTCGCTTTTTGTGGCTTGGCTCTTTACCAACATGCTCCAGGTCGACGTTTTTAGCGCGGTCGCGATCATCCTTTCGCCCGTTACCGGCTTTGCCCAGACGTTGCCCGGCACCATCGCCATCCCACTTGTCATGGACACCTTCTACTTCTTTGGCATCTCCGGCTGGGTGTTCTCGCCGATCCAGCAGTCCATCCAAAAGTCTGCTCTTGCCGAGAACATGGCCGCCTATGCCGCAGGCCTCGCTCCCACTAACATTAACGCGTACGGCATTACTCGCTACATCATGATCGGCGGCGAGGGCGCAACGCTTCCGTTGGCCTTCTACATGCTCTTTGCCAAGTCCAAGAAGAACAAGACGCTCGGCCGTGCAACGATTATCCCGTCGCTGTTCAACATTAACGAGCCGCTGGTCTTCTCCACGATCGTCGCCAACCCCTTTATGTTCATCCCCATGGTGCTGCAGTCTATCCTGCTGTCTGCCAACGCCTACCTCTGGATGAGCATGGGCTGGGCGAGCCTGCACGTCGAGAATTTCGATATGAACTTCCTGCCCAATGCGGTCTCGGCGTTCTTTATGTCGGGCGGAGACGTGCGCAATATCGCACTGGTCTGCGTCAACCTGCTGATCGCCGCGATTCTGTGGTTCCCGTTCTTCAAGGCTGCCGATGACTACCAGTGCAAGATCGAGGAAGAGCAAGCTGCCGAGAGGGCTGCAAAGAAGGCGGCCAAGGAGGCCGCCAAGGCCGCTGCCGTAGCTGCTGCCGAGTAAACCCCTACGGGCGACTCAGAGTCCGTCGCCTAGTTGCTACTAGATGTTTCAGTACCGGCCGTGGACGCGGCCGGTATCCAAGAATAGGAGGCCATGATGGCTGATGAGAAAATCAACGTTCCCGCAGTCGCGATGAACGTCATCATCAACGCTGGCGACGGCCGCGCCTACATCGACAAGGCGATGGACGCCCTGGCGGAGTTCGATTTCGATGCGGCAGACGCGCACCTTGCCGAGGCTGATGCCAAGATCCTTGAGGCGCACAAAGCGCAGACCGAGATGATCCAGCGCCAGGCGGGCGGCGAGGAGGTCGAGTACTCCCTGCTGTTCGTGCACGCCCAGGATACGCTTATGACCATCAGCGCCGAGCTGCACATGGCCAAGAAGATGATGCCCGTAGTGCGCGCGCTGACCGCCCGCTAACGCGTCTTCCGATTGCGGGCCGTGTCCTGCGGCTCGCATCCCCAACCCAACCAAGAGAGATGAGGACATGCCATGATCGACCTTTCTACCTATGACTTTGGTGAGACTTTTCCCGAGGGCTTTCTCTGGGGCGGCGCTACCGCTGCCAACCAGATCGAGGGCGCATGGGACGAGGGCGGTCGCGGCCCTGCGGTCTCCGACTATGTGATTCTGCTCGACCGCGAGACCTGCGCCCGCGAGGGCATCGTCGAGGGCGGCCCGCTCAACTCCGTTACGCGACAGTCACTCGCAGCTCGCAAGGCAGACGAGATGGCCTATGATTTTCCCAAACGACGCGGCATCGACTTCTACCACGCCTACAAGGAGGACATTGCGCTTTTGGGCGAGATGGGCTTTGGCGTCTTTCGCATGAGCATTTCCTGGAGCCGTATCTTCCCCAACGGCGACGACGCCCTGCCCAACGAGGAGGGTCTGGCCTTCTACGATAAAGTCTTTGACGAGTGCCATAAGCACGGGATCGAGCCCATGGTCACCCTCAACCACTTTGATATGCCGCTTCACCTGGCCGAGGAGTACAACGGCTTTGCGAGCCGTCACGTGGTCGACGCCTTTGAGCACTATGCTGAGACGCTTTTCCGCCGCTACAAGGGCAAGGTCAAGTATTGGATGACCTTCAACGAAATCAACCACGTCTACGCCAACCCCTGCACCTGCTGCGGCGTGATTTGGGACGAGAAAGAAGACGGCTCCAACCCCTATGCCGGCCGTTGGCCCGAGAAGTTCCAGGTCGCCCACAACCAGCTCGTGGCTTCCGCCAAGGCGGTTATCAAACTGCGCGAGATTGACCCCGAGGCTCACATCGGCAACATGCTCTGCCGTCTTGAGAACTACGCCGAGACCTCCAAGCCCGAGGATCAGCTCCAGGTGCTTTTTGAGGACCACTTCAACTGGTTCTTCACCGATATCCAGGCCAAGGGCGAGTACCCCTACTACGTAAAGCGCTTCTTCCGCGACTACGGCGTCGATATCAAGATGGAGGACGGCGACCTCGAAACCCTCAAGGCCGGCGTGGTGGATTACATCTCCATCAGCTATTACATGACCTACATCATGCGCTACAAGGGCAAGATCTCCCCCGAGCCGAGCGGCAAGCTAGTTACCGAGATCAAGAACCAATACCTCGAGATGACCGAGTGGGGCTGGCCGATCGACCCCGTGGGATTCCGCATCACGCTCAACCACATCTACGATCGCTACCACCTGCCGATCTTTATCGCCGAGAACGGCAACGGCATGACCGAGAACCGCGATGAGAACGGCTACTGCGACGACGACGCGCACATCGAGTATATGAAGGAGCACGTCGAGCAGATGCACCAGGCGATTCTCGACGGTGTCGACGTCTTTGGTTACGCCTGGTGGGGTCCTATCGACCTGATCAGCTCCGGCACCTCTGAGATGACCAAGCGCTACGGCCAGATCTCGGTCGACCAGGACGACCACGGCAACGGCACCGGCAAACGCGGTAAGAAGAAGAGCTTCTTCTACTATAAGAAACTTATCGCTAGCAATGGTGCCGATACCGCAACCGACAACATCGTGGTGGAGTAAGGAGCAGAGATGGTTTCCAAGACGACGGTCGTCAAGAATCCGAGCGGTATCCACGCGCGTCCTGCGTCGCTGTTTGTGCAGGAGGCAAGCAAGTACGAGAGCTCGATCACCGTTGGCAAGGTGGGCGGAGACGCCAAGGACGCCAAGTCTATCTTGATGGTCATGAGCCTGGGGATGACCTGCAGTTGCGAGATTGTGATTGCGGCCGACGGCGCCGACGAGGCGGCCGCCGTCGATGCCCTCGTGGCGCTTGTCGAGAGTGGCTGCGGGGAGTAGGCGGGCAAAAGCCGCGCCGATGCGCTTTGGGCCACCCAAGGTGGGCTGGCTCCAGAAAGATTGGCCCGCCGGTGCGCGCCGGCGGGTCCTTTGCTTTAGGGAGGTTAACGATGAAGGCAAGAAACGTTGGCGCTAGGGGCGCGGGGCGCGTTGGGGCGCGTTCGGCGCTTACGACCCTGGGGGTCATGTCACTGATTTATGCGGTCGGCGTTCTACTTATGGATGCGACTGTGGGCGAGCTTACGGGCTCTGCGGCGTCCTCTGCATCGATCGCGTCGATGCTCGTTACCTTGCTGCTCATCGTGGCGTTGATCTTCCTTGAGGTGCGAGCGTATCGGGCGGTGGTGGCCTCGGTGCCCTTTGAGCCTGATATGGGCGACAAGGTGCTGCTAGGTCTCTCGCTCTGGTTTGGCGGCGGCATGCCACTCGGCGTCGCCAATCTGGTTCGCGCCGCGGCGTTAGGAGGTGCCGGCGACGTGCGCCAGATTCTCATGCAGCTGGGCGTGAGCGTCGCGCTCATGCTGCTGACGTATCCAAAGTTCAGATCGTAGACAACAGCAAAGCTTGAAAATGCAAAGCCCCGCGACCGATTTCAGCCCGGTCGCGGGGCTATTTGATATTTGGGGGAAATGCATTCGTCGATTTACATGCTCTCTGCCGCACGTGTGCTCCACTCATTTCCAGGGTGAACATTTGGCTCGCTCAATCTTGGGGTGGCAGCGGATCGGGCAGGGCGGGACGACGGCCTGGCGGCGGAGCGAAGCCGCGCCAGCCAACGCTCTCCCGCTAGCAAATCCTCGGCAGCTGCTCTCCCACAAGCATGTCGAGGATACGGGTCGAGCCCCAGCCGGTGCGTACGCGCACGGCGGGTCGAGCGTCCAATCCAAGCGGCAGCACGCGACCGATAATCGCGGCGTTTTCGCCGTAGCGTGCGGAACGCATGGCAGCTAGAGCCGCATCGGCCTGCTCGGCCGGCACCACGGCGACCATCTTGCCCTCGTTTGCCACCTGCAGCACGTCATAGCCGAGCATCTCGCAAGCCGCCTGCACATCGGGACGCACGGGCACGGCGTCCTCGTCGACCTCCATCGTAACGCCGCTGGCCTGCGCAAACTCATTGAGTGTGGATGCAAGGCCGCCGCGCGTGGGGTCGCGGAAACAGCGCGTGTCGGGGGCTGCGGCCAGAACGTCGGCTATCAGGTGGTTGAGCGGTGCGGCATCGCTTTCGATGTTGCTCGAAAACGCCAAGCCCTCGCGTTGACTCATGATGGCGATGCCGTGGTCGCCGAGTGTGCCCGACACCAGGATGACATCGCCAGGCTGGCAGTTTGCGCCACTGAGCGCCACACCCGCGGGCACTTCGCCCACGCCGGCGGTATTGATGTAGACGCCGTCGGCCCCGCCGCGCTCAACCACTTTGGTGTCGCCGGTGATGATCGCCACGCCCGCCTCGCGCGCCGTCTCGGCCATGGTCTGCGCGATCTGACGCAGCTTGTCCATGGGATAGCCCTCTTCGAGGATAAAGCCGCACGACAGGTAGCGCACATTGGCACCCGAGGTCGCGACATCGTTGACGGTTCCGCACACGGCGAGTCGGCCGATGTTGCCGCCGGGGAAGAACTGCGGTGTCACCACAAAGCTGTCAGTCGACATGGCAATACGCCCGCTTGCGGGCAGCGCGGCGACGCCGGCATCGTTGCCCTCGAGCAGCTCGAGCGACCCAAAGGCATCCAGAAAGACCTCATCGATAATGCGCTTCATCATCTGGCCGCCGGAGCCGTGGCCCAGCAGGACAGTGCTATCGGTGGCAGTACGGGACATATCGAAAACTCCAATCGTGGGTGGTGTCAGCATGCGGGCGCGTCCGGGTTAGTCGCGGTAGCGGTAGTACGCCGCGCAGCTGCCTTCGGAGCTCACCATGCACGGGCCGACGGGGTGCTCGGGCGTGCAGGTGCGGCCAAACAATGGGCAGTCGCTCGGCGTGATGGCACCGCGCAGCACGTCGCCGCAGCGGCACCCGCGCGGCTCGACCGTCGCCTCAATGGGCACGTCAAAGCGGGCGCCGGCATCAAAGCGCGCGAATTCGGGTCGGATGGAAAGACCCGAGTTGGCAATCGGTCCCAGCCCGCGCCACGTGGTGTCGCACGGCTCAAACACCTGCTCGACCAGCTGGCGTGCCACGGGGTTGCCGTCAGCGTTGACGCCACGGCGGTAGGCGTTGTCGATTGCGGGCCTGTGCTCGACAACCATCTGGACCAGCATGCTGATGCCCTGCAAGATATCGACCGGCTCAAATCCCGTGACCACGCCGGGGGTCTCGAACTCATCGACCAAAAACCTAAAGGGTGCCAGGCCCGTGATGGTAGCGACGTGACCAGGCAGGATAAAGCCGTCGATGGTCGTCTCGGGGTCGTTGGAGATCGCACGCAGAGCCGGCGGCGTGGTCTTGTGAGCACAGTAGACCGAGAAGTTCTGGAGCCCGCGCGCGTCGGCCTCCAGGATAGCGGCGGCAATGGTGGGCGTTGTGGTCTCAAAGCCGACGCCCATAAAGATGACCGGGCGTTCGGGATTTTGCTTGGCAATGCCGAGTGCGTCGAGCGGAGAGTAGACGATGCGGATGTCGCGCCCCGCCGCCTTTTGCGCGGCAAGCGAGGTGGACGATCCGGGCACGCGCATCATGTCGCCAAAGGTGGTGATGATGGCGCCGTCCATGTTGGAAAGCGCGATTGCGTGATCGATGTCGCGGTTGGCGGTGACGCAAACGGGGCACCCCGGGCCGCTTAGCAGTTTGAGTCCCGTCGGCATAATGGAGCGAAAGCCATAGCGGCCAATGCTCACGGTATGCGTACCGCAGACTTCCATAAGGTTGATGCTGCGGTTGCCGACAAGCTCGTGAATACGATCGATGAGCTCGCGAGCCAGCTTGGGGTCGCGAAATGCCGAAAAATCGATACCGGAGCGAACCGGCTGCGCCGCCGCCACTAGTATGCCTCGGCCGGGTTGGTGGCGAGCTGGTCCTCTTCGGCCAGCTCGGCCATGGCATTGACGAGTTCGAGTGTCTCTTGGGCTTCCTGCTCGTCGACAATCTGAATGCCAAAGCCGGCGTGCACGAGAATATAGTCGCCTACCTGTGCCGTCGGCACGAGGCGCAGCGAAACGGGGCGCTCGATGCCCATCATGTCGACGGTCGCCTTAAGGTCGTCGTCGCGTTTGACCACTTTACCGGGAACGGCAAGGCACATAATGTTCCCCTTTTATACGTTTTGCGCTGGATAGGCGCCTAATTACCCATCAGTTGATGGTAGCGCTCGCGGGGGTCACGAGCAAACGCGTTACACCTGTGAGACGGCGGCGCGCAGGCTGGCAAAACAGCCTATCGCAACGCCGTCTGCGCGAGGCGAGCGCGAGCGATGGCGGCCTGGCCGTAGGCAATGCAGCCGTCGTTGACGGGCACGGTTTGGGGAACCAAGACCGTAAGGCCTGCGTCTTTAAGCTTGCGGGTGAGGAGCTGAAACAAAAGCCGGTTCATGAACACACCGCCCGAGAGCGCGACGGTATCGAGGCCTTCGCGCGCGCAGATTTCGCGTGCGATTCGTGCTGAAGAGCGCGCGATGGCGATGTGGAACCCGAGCGCGAGCCGGTCAGCGGATTCTCCGGTCTCGATTCTGCTCAAAAGTGCCTCAAAAAGTGGCTTGGGGTCCAGAACGAAAGGGCTGTCCGAGGCAGCCTGGACAGTTAGTTCAGATACGTTTTTTTTAGAGCGGCTCTGGGTGGCAAAAGTCGTCTGGGAGGACTCAAAATGGGTCGATTTGGGGCCTGTGCCGGGCACGCTTGCTGTAAATAGGGCGTCCGGAGAGCCTATTTTGGCCAAATCTGAGGCAAAAATGCCAGATAGGGGGTTAGTAGTTAATACGTATCTGAACAAACTGTCCAGCGACGTTGAGACGGATGCGGATACGCCCACCTGATTGCCGGCGAAACGGCTGATTTCGCCGGCAAGCGCGCGCCAGGCGGCGGCTTCGAGTTCTATGGCGGGTTCGCCCTCGTAGGTTGCCTTGCCGCAGATGCCCAGAATCGCTGCCGCGGCATCAAAGAGACGCCCCATGCTGCTGGTACGCGGGCTGTTGATGCCGCGCTCGATCATGGTGGCTGTCACGCTGCGTGTTTGCTCGTCGAGGGTGTCCAATAGCCCCGCGGCACCCGGATGCTCGAGCAGGCCGAGCTCGCTCAGCAGGGCAAAGGCGTTGCGCCGGGCATCGCGCACGGATGCGGCACCGCCTGGCAGCGCCCAGGTGCGCAGATGCGCGGCGCGTTCAAAATCGGCAAGGCCGGCGATAAGAAACTCGCCGCCCCAAATGGTCCCATCGGTGCCGGCGCCGGTGCCGTCAAAGGCGATGCCAAGGACACGCGCGTCGGTTGTAAGCTGGGCCGCGGCGATAGCCTCGACCATTACGCTTGCGATATGCGCATGATGGTGCTGCACCTCGACGAGCGACAGATTGCATTTTCGTGCCTGCTCGCGCGCCCACTGGCTCGATAGATAGCTGGGGTGTAAATCGCAGGCCAAGGCGGCGGGCGCCAAGTCAAAGAGATCTTCCAGGCGCGTGCGCGCGGCGTTCCAGGCATCGAAGGTCTTGCCGTTTTCGACATCGCCGATATGCTGCGATACAAAACAGGTAGCCTCGCCGTTCGTCCCTTCACGCGTGAGCGCAATCGTGGTCTTTTGCTGCGGGCCGCAGGCGAGGACGCAGGGTGCAGTGCCGTCACATGCCGGCAGCGGTAACGGCTGCGGAGCGTATCCGCGGGCACGGCGCACGGGCATAATGGCGCCGTCGACCACGCGCACCACGGAGTCGTCGTAGCGCGAGAGGATCGCGCGGTCGTTGCCGAGCAACGCGTCGGCGATGCCGGCGGCAACGAGGTGTTCCCAGGCAAGATCGTCGTCGGTCTCGATGGGCTCTTCGCTCAGGTTTCCGCTGGTCATGACAAGTGCGCGCATGCCGCGCGACGCGGTTGCGGCGAGCAGCAAATGCTGAAGCGGGGTGTAGGGGAGCATAACGCCAAGCTCGGGCAAGTCGTGCGCGACAGATGACGCGAGCTCGATGGCGTCGGGCGAGCCATGGGAGTCGTTGCCGGCTGCACGGCGGTGCAACAGCACAATGGGACGAACACTGCCAGCCAGCAGGTCGCGCTCAACACTATCGATATGACACAGACACTCGGCGTCGGCAAGACCGCGCACCATGACGGCAAGCGGCTTGTTGCTGCGGCGTTTGCGACGGCGCAGCTCGGCCACCGCCTGATCGTTGGCAGCGTCACAGGATAGATGGAATCCGCCCAGGCCCTTGATGGCGACGATGCCACCGTCGGCCAGCAGCTCGGTGCAGCGGTCGATGATCGCATCGCTGGCCTCGCGCGTGGAGCCGATAGCCGGCGTTGCGTCGACGGCCGCTGGCACCACGCCGCGATCCGCCTCACGCCACGTAATGTGCGGTCCGCACTCAAAGCAGGCATCGGGCTGCGCATGAAAGCGCCGGTCGAGCGGGTCAGCATACTCTGCGGCGCAGGTGGGGCACATAGGAAAGTGATCCATCGACGTGGCCGCTCGGTCATAGGGCAGCGAGCGGATGATGGTAAAGCGCGGCCCGCAGTTGGTGCAGTTGATAAAAGGATAGTGAAAGCGCCGGTCGGCGGGGTCAAACAGCTCGCTCAGGCAGTCGTCGCAGGTGGCGATGTCGGGCGAGATGAGCGTCGTGTGGGCGGTCTGATTCTGCGACGCCACAATGCGAAAGCCCTGCTCATCGGCAGCGCTCCAGTCGCCAGGCTCCAAATCCGCAATATAGACACGCTCCACGCGAGCCGCCGCAGGCGCATGCTCAGAAAGCGCGGCAACAAAAGCATCGAGCGCATCGACCGGAGCGTGCGCCTCGATATGCACGCCGTCGCCCGCATTGAGCACCCATCCGCAAATGCCATGCGCCATGGCCTCGCGATACACAAACGGCCGCATGCCAACGCCCTGCACAATGCCCGTCACATGAATATGCACATGCCGCATGCGACCTTCCCTCATCAAAACCTACCAAAAAGGGACAGGTTTATTTTGGTAGGTAAAACTTCTAAATCTGCCAAAACAAACCTGTCACTTTTTGGTAGGTGCGCTACAGCCCCAGGCTCTGCCTGGTTGCGGCACACGTGAGCTCGCCGTGCTTAACGCCGCGCAGGCCCAGCAGACGGTCGGCCAGCTCGTAGACGCGCTCGCCGCGACCCTTAAGCGCCAGAATCTCCAAGCAGTTGTGGTGATCCAGATGCACGTGCATGGTCGATACGATCTCGTCGGTGTAGTCGTGCTGCACCTCGTCCAGACGGCGCGTCAGATCGCCGGTGTGATGGTCGTAGATCATGGTGAGCGACCCGATAACATGCTCATTGGGCGTACGCATCTGCTCCTTGGCGATCGATGCGCGAATCAGGTCGCGCACCGCCTCGGAGCGGTTGGCCACGTCGCCGCGGCGTGCGATTTGCTCGTCAAAACGGCGCAGCAGGTCGTCGGGTGCGGTAACCGAAAAGCGGACCAGCTCGGAGCCGGAGCCACTACAGTGGCAGCCCGCGTCACCGTCCGCCCCGTGCGGATGCTCGTGCTCGTACCCGCAGCCGTGCTCGTGTTCGGCCACCTTACACCAGCTTCACGGAGCCGACGGAGTTGTGGTCGGCCTCGATGGCCTCTTCGTAGCCCTCGAGTGCGTCGTGCGCCTCGTGCAGCGCGGCCATGGCGGCCTCGAGCTTGGCGCCGATGCGCTCCATGTCAAAATTCTCGGTCGCATGCAGCAGCTGATGGCTCCACTCGTGAGCGAGCTCGATGGTGTCGTCGACCTGCTTGACGCTCATGGCAAGCTGGCTCATGTTCATTCCAACATCATGCATGGGAAATCTCCTTTTGTATGGGGCAGTTCAGTGGTTCAGATTTTACTACGCCCGCTCTGCGTGCAGCTGCATAAGAAAACGGGTACGAGCCTGTGCGACCCGCACCCGTTCACTGGGGGCTGTTTGTGGCTACCATACTATCCGTGGTCGCACGCGGTGCACCCAAAAGTCCGGTGAGCGGCGCAAAACCGCTCATGGACGGCAGCACATGACCGGCGTATTACAGGTGCTTCTCCAGCAGCGCTTGCAGCCTCGCCTTGGGTAGAGCGCCAAGCGAGCGGTCAATCTCCTCGCCGTTCTTAAACACAATCAGCGTGGGGATGCTCATGACGCCATACTTCATGGCCAGGTCCTGGTTGTCGTCGACGTTGCATTTGGCAACGGCAAGCTTGCCCGCCAGCTCGTCGGCAACCTCGTCAACGATGGGCGAGAGTGAGCGGCAGGGACCGCACCACGGTGCCCAAAAATCGACAAGCACGGGCATGCTGTCGTTAACGACGGAATCGAAATTCTCAGGGGTAATCTGCTTAATGTCAGCCATGGTGACCTCCATAATGTGACGCGGCTCAGCCGCGTAAAACTCAGTACGACCGTGCTTATACCCAGCCGCCCGCAAAGCAACCACTCGCAGGCGGCTCTTTTATATAATGGTTGGCACGCAAACGATTGGAGAGCGCATGTCCACGTCACAAAGCCAGAAAAAAGAAGCCATCGCCCAGGCGGCTGAGCAGGAGTTCACATCGCTTGCGATCCGTGGCGTGCGTATCGCGGGCAACGCGTGCTCGCCGATCGTACTGGTCAAAGGCGATTTGGACGAGGCCGAACGTTTGGGTGGCGAGCTTGCCGCCGGCCCGGATGGCGCGGCGTTGCGCAAGGCGCTTGGGGCCATCGGCTACGCGCCCGAGGATTTTTGCGTGCTGGCAAGCGTCGCCGGCGTGGGTGACGGAGCGGTCGCGGTGGGCGAGACTCTGCCGTGCGAGCTGTTCCGCGAGGCACTTGAGGCCTTGGACCCCGAGGCGGTGCTGCTGCTCGACAACAACGCGGCTGACGCCATGCGCGAGACCTACGCCGATATGCTCGTGGCGATCGATGACTTCGATACCGCCATGCTCAAGCCCGGCCTGGTCGCCCATGTGCAGGGCCGCCGCGTGCTCGCGCTCGACGGCTTTGAGGCGGCACTCACCGACAAGGCCGCTAAGCAGCGCATGTGGGCCTACATCAAACAACTGACCCCGGCCGCCGCACCGCTGTAACGGTCTAGTTGGCCCATAGTCCCAATTACGGGCGACACGGGTACGTCCATCATTGAATTTTAATTTCAACTTTACACCTAGGTTTACAGCTGTCTTGTCAGCTGTAAACCTAGGTGTCATACTAAAGCCCCAAGATTCGCCAAAAGAGAGGGGCCTTGATGGCACAGAGCGCGAACATGGATGCATCGGAGCTTGCACGCGATATCGCGGCCGGCCTAGCATCGGCAACGACGGCAACGGAGCGCGCGGCATTGGTGCCCGCAGAGCTCGTCGAGGCCATTCGGCAACTAAAAACCCAACGTGATGCGGTGATCCTGGCGCACTACTATGTGGCGCCCGAGGTCCAAGCCGTAGCCGATTACGTCGGCGACAGCTTCTACCTGGCAAAGCTCGCCAAGAGCCTGCCGCAGCAGGCCATCGTGCTGTGCGGCGTGGAGTTTATGGGCGAGAGCGCCAAGCTGCTCAATCCCACTAAGACCGTGCTGCTGCCCGAGCCAGGCGCGGACTGCCCCATGGCTCACATGGTCAAGCGCGAGACGGTCGACGCCGCCCGCGCCGAGTATGGCGACGACCTTGCCGTGGTCTGCTACGTCAACTCGACGGTCGAGATCAAGAGCTGGAGCGACGTGTGCGTCACTAGCTCCAACGCCGTCAAGATCGTCTCCGAGCTGCCGCAGCAGCACATCTTGTTCATTCCCGACCAGAACCTGGGCCGCTTTGTGGCCGAGCAGGTGCCCCAAAAGCACGTCATCCTCAACAACGGCTACTGCCCGCGTCATCACATCATCACCGTCGAGCAGATCGTCGACGCGCAGGAGGCGCACCCCGACGCGCTCGTGCTGGCGCATCCCGAGTGCAAGGCCGACGTCCTGGCCGAGGCCGACTACATCGGCTCCACTGCCGGCATCATCAAGTATGCCGAGGAGTCGGACGCGAGCGAGTTCATCATCGTGACGGTCCGCGGCGTGCTCTACGAGCTCGAGCGCCGCTGCCAGGGCACCGGCAAGAAGTTCTACTTCCCCGCGGTGCAGCCCACCTGCGTCAACATGGATCTCATCACGCTCGAAAAGCTCGTGCGCTGCCTGGAGACGGGCGAGGGCGAGGTGCAGATCGGCGTGTCGGACGAGGCCGCCGAACAGGCCAAGCTCACGCTCGACCGCATGCTCGAGTACGCAGCGCGCTAGAACAATGCGGCATGAGGGACGGTCCCTTATGTCACATTCAAGGGAGAGGATTCCTGTGGGAACCAAGCAATACCCCGATATGGAGTGTGACGTCGTTATTGCCGGCTGTGGCGTAGCGGGCCTGTATGCGGCTCTCAACCTGCCGACGAGCATGCGCGTGATCATGCTCTCCAAGGGCGCTGTCGACGAGTGCGATTCGATGCTCGCGCAGGGCGGCATCTGCGTGCTGCCCGAGGGCTCGGACTACGATGCCTTCTTTGAGGACACCATGCACGCCGGTCATTACGAGAACCGCCGCGAGAGCGTCGACATCATGATTCGCTCGAGCCGTTCGGTCATCAACGACCTGTTGGCCGTGGGCGTGGACTTTGAGCGCAAGGCCGACGGCAGCCTCGACTTTACCCGCGAGGGCGCGCACAGCCGCCCGCGCATCGCCTTCCATGCCGATATCACCGGTAAGGAGATTACGACCAAGCTGCTTCAGGCCGTTCGCAAGCTGGACAACGTGCAGATTCTGGAACACGTGGCCATGACCGACATCCTGACTGCCGATCGTGACGGCGCCACGGTGTGCACCGGCGTCATCGCCGTTCCCGTGGACGAGGACAATTCGGTTCGTCCCGCCGACGAGTTGACAAATGCCGCCGAGGGCGCGCATGCCGGCGAGCCGTTTAAGATCCATGCCAGCCATACGCTGTGGGCAACGGGCGGCATCGGCGGCGTATACGATCACTCGACCAACTATCCACAGCTCACGGGCGATGCTTGCTATATCGCTCAGGAGCATGGTATTAAGATGGAGCACCTGGACTACGTGCAGATCCACCCCACGGGGCTGTTCTCGCCGCAGCCGGGTCGCACCTTCCTGATCAGCGAGAGCTGCCGTGGCGAGGGCGCGATTTTGCTCAACGCCGCCGGCGAGCGCTTTACCGACGAGTTGCAGCCGCGCGATGTGGTCGCCGCCGCTATTCGCGAGCAGATGAAGCTCGACGGTACCGAGCACGAGTGGCTGAGCTTTGCCCCCGTCGAGCGCGACGTGGTGACCGGGCACTTTGCCAACATCCGCGCGCGTTGTCTGGAGGACGGCCGCGACATCTTGGACGAGCCCATTCCCGTTACGCCCACGCAGCACTACTTTATGGGCGGCGTGTGGGTCGATAAGGACGGCCGCACCTCGATGCCCGAGCTCTATGCCGCGGGCGAGACAGCCTGCAACGGCGTTCACGGCAAGAATCGCCTGGCTTCAAACAGCCTGCTCGAGGCGCTGGTCTGGGGCCGCCGTGCCGCCTGGTACATGCGTACCGGCGAGTCGCTGGCCGTGGAGCAGGCGGGTGACCCCGCGCTCGATGGCCGCCATCGCGCTCTGAGCGCCGACACCCTGGCAATCGATGATTTGGCCCGTGCCGTCGGCACGCAGGCCGTGGAGGAGTAGACCATGAATCCCATTACCATGAAGCTCGTCGTCGATGATCTGATTCTGCAGGCTCTGCGCGAGGACATTACGTTTGAGGACGTGAGCACGGCGAGCGTGTGCCCCACGGCGCGTCCCGCTACCGTTGAGCTTATCGCCAAGGCCGACGGCATCATCGCCGGCTTGGATGTGTTTGCTCGCACCTTTGAGCTGCTGGATTCGCAGAGCTCGGTGCTGTTTGATGTTGCCGACGGTGACGAGGTGCACGCCGGCGACCATGTGGGTCAGGTGCGCGGTGACGCGCGCGTGCTGCTTTCGGGCGAGCGCGTGGCACTCAACTACCTGCAGCGCATGAGCGGCATCGCTACCTACACGCACAGCATGGCCGCAGCGCTCGAGGGAACCAAGACCGTGCTCGTCGACACGCGCAAGACCACGCCGGGCATGCGCGTGTTTGAGAAGGCGGCGGTTGAGATCGGCGGCGGCAGTAACCACCGCTACAACCTGTCGACGGCCGTCATGCTCAAGGACAACCATATCGATGCCGCCGGCGGCGTGACGCGTGCGATCGAGATGGCGCGCGCCCATGCGTCGTTTACCACGACGGTCGAGATCGAGTGCGAGAACCTGGACATGGTACGTGAGGCCGTGGAGGCCGGTGCCGATATCATCATGTTCGACAACATGACCCACGATGACATGGCTGCCGCCATCGAGCTTATCGCCGGCCGCGCCAAGACCGAGTGCTCGGGCAACGTGGACGCGAGCAATATTCGCGCGCTTGCCGACCTGGGCGTCGACTTTATTAGCTCGGGAGCGCTGACGCACTCCGCGCCGATCCTCGACCTCTCGCTTAAGCACCTGCGTCTGCTGGACGGTAAATAATGGATGCCCGCGAGCGTCGCCGTGCCATTATGGGCGTGCTCGAGGGAGCCAAAGGCCCCGTTTCGGGCGGTGCGCTTGCTCGCGAGGTGGGTGTGAGCCGCCAGGTTGTCGTGCAGGACATCGCCCTGCTGCGTGCCGATGGGCACGACATCGTTGCCACCAATCGCGGCTACGTACTGCAGGAGGCTCCGAGCAGCCCAGCGGTGCCCACGCGCCTGGTCAAGGTGCACCATGGCGTGGAGCAGGCGGGTGACGAGCTCACGAGTATCGTCGACGCGGGCGGCGCCGTGCTCAACGTGATCGTCAACCACCGCGTGTATGGCAAGATCACGGCCGACCTCGACATTCGTAACCGCCGCGATATCGAGCGCTATCTGGAGGGTATTGCCAGCGGCAAGAGTTTCCCGCTGCTGACGGTGACGAGCGGCTACCACTTCCATCGCATCGCGGCGGAAGACGAGCAGACCCTCGACGAGATCGAGACTATGCTCAAGGAGAAAGGCTACCTCGCAGACCTTATGCCCTACGAGGGCGACCTATCGTAGCCGACGCTGCAAACGCCCCTAAGCGGCAATCTGACGTTCAATCGTCGGTCGCGTACCAAAGTACGCTTCCCTCCTCTTTCACGTCACCTTGCTCGCTTAGGGGCGTTTTCGCTGACTTATGCTCAACCTGCGGCGGTGCCAAATTAGTTATCCGCACAAACAAAATAAGGAGGCCTCCGCGGCGATGCGGAGGCCTCCTTTTTGTGCACGGTGTACTTTTGAGTGTGCAAGTGGGGGAGTTGTTACTCCTCGACGATCTCGGTGATCGCGCCAGCGGGGCAAGCGTCCTGGCAAGCGCCACAGGCGACGCAGGAGTCCTCGTCAGCGACGGTGGCGACGTCCTGGAGCTCCAGAACGCCAGCGGGGCAGGAGTCGACGCAAACGCCACAAGCGATGCACTCGTCGGCATCAATTACGGGATGAGCCATGGTAGTTTCCTCTCTGTTGACCGACGCTACAGGCGATGCGCGTCGGTTTGATTCGGGCAAAAACATACCACGGGAGCGACCGTTTGCAATACCCTCTGACCGGCATCTTCATACCGTTCGCCGAGTATGCCTCGGCTTACTAAAAAACGCGCAGGTGGGGCTGCTGAGCTGCGCAAATGTTAGCTAAAGGTGACTCGAAATATTGAGCGATTGGGCAAGTTATCCTGCCATTTGTGGACGGGCTAGAAATGACATGCAGGGCTCCGGGTCGCAAACCTCAGTTATCTCTACATAGATCTCAATAGATTTGCCGAGAACTCAAATAGCGCTTCTACCTGCGATTTTGCGAACCTAAACTCTGAGCAATAAGAAATCTTATATGAATTGACTTAGATTTTGTATATTCCGGCCCATAAGGGGATACACTACATCCTGAAAGACAAGCCGAAGCACCGCGCGACAGACCGCCGAGGCGGCGCAAACGCACAAGAGAGAGGGAATTTCTAATGGGCAAGATTCTTGGTATCGACCTTGGTACTACTAACTCCGCTATGGCCGTCCTCGAGGGCGGTTCTCCGACCATCATCGTGAACGCCGAGGGCGACCGCACCACCCCGTCCGTCGTGGGCTTCCGTGCCGACGGCGACCGCGTCGTGGGTAAGGCCGCTAAGAACCAGGCTGTCACCAACCCCAAGAACACCGTGTTCTCCATCAAGCGCTTCATGGGCCGTAAGTACTCCGAGTGCACCTCCGAGCTCAAGACCGTGCCGTATGAGGTTAAGGAGGGCCAGGGCGGCCGTGCCGTCGTCGACATCGAGGGCAAGGATTACACCGCCGAGCAGGTGAGCGCCATGGTGCTCGCAAAGATGAAGGCCGACGCCGAGAAGTATCTGGGCGAGACCGTCACCGACGCCGTCATCACCGTCCCGGCCTACTTCAACGACGCCCAGCGTCAGGCCACCAAGGACGCCGGTAAGATCGCCGGCCTCAACGTCAAGCGTATCGTTAACGAGCCGACTGCTGCCGCTCTGGCCTATGGCCTGGACAAGCAGGGCTCCGACCAGCGCATCCTGGTCTTCGACCTGGGCGGCGGCACCTTCGACGTCTCCATCCTCGACCTCGCCGACGGCGTGTTTGAGGTTCTGTCCACCTCGGGTGACAACCACCTGGGCGGCGACGACTGGGATCAGCGCGTCATCGACTGGATGGCCGACAAGTTCCAGCAGGAGAACGGTGTTGACCTGCGTCAGGACCCCATGGCCCTGCAGCGTCTGAAGGAGGCCGCCGAGAACGCCAAGAAGGAGCTCTCCGCCGCCCAGCAGTCTACCATCAACCTGCCGTTCATCACCATGAACCAGTCCGGTCCGCTGCACCTCAACTACACGCTGACCCGCGCCGAGTTCGAGAAGATCACCCGCGACCTGCTCGAGCGCTGCAAGCAGCCTGTCACCAACGCCCTGCGCGACGCTAAGCTCAAGCTCTCCGATCTGACCGAGGTCATCCTCGTCGGCGGCTCCACCCGTATGCCCGCCGTCCAGGAGCTCGTCAAGACCATGACCGGCAAGCAGCCCAACATGTCCGTGAACCCCGACGAGGTCGTTGCCGACGGCGCTGCCGTCCAGGGTGGCGTGCTCACCGGCGACGTCGAGGGCATCCTGCTGCTCGACGTTACCCCACTGTCGCTGGGTGTCGAGACCATGGGCGGCATCATGACCAAGATGATCGACCGCAACACCACGATCCCGACATCCAAGACCGAGGTCTACTCCACCGCTGCCGACAACCAGACCAGCGTCGAGATCAACGTGCTCCAGGGCGAGCGCGAGCTTGCCCGCGACAACAAGTCGCTTGGTAAGTTCCAGCTGACCGGTATCCCGGCTGCCCGTCGCGGCGTGCCGCAGATCGAGGTCACCTTCGACATCGACGCCAACGGCATCGTCAAGGTCTCCGCTAAGGACAAGGGCACCGGCAAGGAGCAGCAGATCACCATCTCCGGCTCTACCGCGCTTTCCGACGACGAAGTCGATCGTATGGTCAAGGACGCCGAGGCTCATGCCGAGGAGGACAAGAAGCAGAAGGAAGAGGTCGAGGTCCGCAACCAGACCGACAGCCTGTGCTACTCCACCGAGCAGACCCTCAACGAGCTGGGCGACAAGGTTTCCGCCGATGTGAAGTCCAAGGCCGAGGCCGCTATCGCCGACGCCAAGAAGGCGCTCGAGGGCTCTGACGTCGAGGCCATCAAGGCCGCTGGCGAGTCCCTGCAGTCCGTGGCCTACGAGCTGGCTCAGGTTGTCTACGCCGACGCTCAGCAGCAGACCGACGGTGCCGCCGGCGCCCAGACCGACGACGATGTGGTCGACGCCGACTACGAGGTTGTAGACGACGAGGACAAGTAATCATGTCCGCCCGTAAAGCTCGCACGGAGGCGGCTGCCGCCAGCGCCGCCCCCGTTGACTCTGAGGAGAAGGACGTGAAGATTCCCGTAGAGGCCGTAGACGATACCGAGGCCAACGAGGCCCCGGCCGCCGAGGCTGCCGAGAACCAGGTAGAGGATTCCAACAAGGAGGCGACGATGACCGAGGACGAGATGGTGGAAGCCGCTATCCGCGCCGGTGAGGAAGCCGCCGACAACGACTTTAAGCTCAAGTTCGAGCAGGCCCAGAAGGAGCTTGCCGACGTTCGTCATGAGCTCGATGCTGCGGCAGAGGCTCAGAAGGCCGCCGAGGACAAGGCAAAGGACGCCACCGAGCGCACCGCCCGTCTGCAGGCCGACTGGGAGAACTTCCGTCGTCGCACCGCCAACGAGCGCATCGCCGAGCGCGAGCGCGCGACCGAAAAGCTCGTAACCGCGCTGCTGCCGGTGGTCGACGATATCGAGCGCGCGATCGACCATGCCCGCAGCCAGGAGCTTGCCGACGACTTTAAGCAGTTCGTCGACGGCGTCGATGCGGTGCATGCCAAGCTGCTCGATGTGTTTGCGCACGAGGGCGTTGAGCCCATCGACCCCAAGGGCGAGGCGTTCGATCCGCTCGAGCACCAGGCCGTGGGTCGCGTCGAGGACGCGTCGCAGTACGACGAGACCGTCAACGACGTGTACCAGAAGGGCTACCGCATGGCGGACCGCATCCTGCGTTCCGCGATGGTGACGGTGACCTACGGTGGCGAGAAGCGCCCCGCACCGGAGCCCGAAGCGGCGCCCGAGGATGCTGCGGCCGACACGGCCGAGAGCACCGAGGAGTAATTGAGAAGGGCCCCGGGGCAACACCCGGGGCCCTTTCTGGCCTAGTGCCATATGAAAGCATGAGCCGCCGCCCGCTGGACGGTGGATGAAACAGGAGAGGAGCTACGATGGCTGCAGGCAAAACCTTCTATGACATCCTGGGCGTATCCAAGAGCGCCTCCGACAAAGAGATCAAGAGCGCGTTTCGCAAGCTCGCGCAAAAATATCACCCCGATGCCGGCGGCGACGAGGCCAAGTTTAAGGAGATTAGCGAGGCCTACGAGACGCTTTCGGACGAGAAGAAGCGCAAAGAGTACGACCAGATGCTCATGTTCGGCGGCATGCCGGGCGCGGGCGGCGCGTACGGCGGCGGCTACGGTGCCGGCGCCGGTGGGAGCGGCTGGGGCGATATCTTCGACAGCATCTTTAGCGGCAACGGCGCCTGGGGCAGCGATTGGGGCTCTGGCTTTGCTGGGGCTGCGGGTAATGCCGGTGCCGGCGCGGGCCGCAACCGCGCGCGCAAGGGCGGCGACCTGTCGCTGACTGTCGACGTAACGGCCGAGGACGCGTTTCGCGGCGTGACGCACAAGGTCACCTACCGCATTCCCTCGACGGGCGAGCAGCAGACCATTACGGTCTCGGTTCCCGCGGGCGCCGTGGATGGCGGCAAGCTGCGCTACAAGCGTCGCGGCGAGTACGGCGTCGCCGGCGGCGAGCGCGGCGACCTGGTCGTGACCACGCACGTGGAGGAGCACCCGCTGTTTAAGCGCAAGGGCGCCGATGTGACCATGGAGGTGCCGATTTCGGTCTACGAGGCAGCACTCGGCTGCACGGTGGACGTGCCCACGCCCGGTGGCGCGACGGTTCGTCTGAAGGTGCCCGCGGGTACCCAGACGGGCAAGAAGTTCCGCTTTAAGGAAATGGGCGCGCCCGACGTTAAGCACCGCGGCCGCACGGGTGCGCTGCTCGTCGAGATCAGGGTGCAGGTTCCCACGAACCTATCCGATGACGAGCGCGACGCGATGACCAAACTGCGCGAGGCCGACACGCGCGACTATCGCGAGAAGGTCAACCGTTACAAGGCGACGTACTAGGGCGCCTGTGTGCCCGCCCGCGTCCGCGGGCTTATGATGTAGACGTGCGAAACGGAAAGGGGTCAGGTAGCATGGCCGAGGACAATAGGAACAAACCGCTGTACATGATCAGCGTGGCGGCTGAGCTGACCGGCATGCACCCGCAGACTCTGCGCGTCTACGAGTCCAAGGGCCTGGTGAACCCCCAGCGCTCGGGCGGCAACACGCGCCTGTATTCGCGTGCCGATATCGAGCGCCTGGAGCTCATCAACCAGCTGACCGATGAGGGCATCAACCTTGCCGGCGTGGTGCGCATTCTCGATATGAAGGAGCGTGCCGAGGAGCGCGAGCGCGAAAACGAGAAGCTCCGCGCCCGCGTGCGCCAGCTCGAGGACGAGCTGCACGAGTACAAGATGCAGAAGAAGATCACCGCACTGGCCCCGCGCGATGGCTCGGTCAACCCCGAGCAAGTCATGCGCAAGTTACTGGGCACGGGCGGCGACCTGTAGTTCCGCCGGCGCCGCCGGGCACTCATTGGGGACGTACTTAAATGAGTGCCCACAGAATGAGAGTGGATAATCTCCCGTTTTTGGCCTTTGTGCAGGCTCAAAGTGGGAGATTATCCACTCTCGCCATTTCGGCACTTGGGGACGTTCCTTTTCTGCCGGCACTTGGGGACATTCCGTGCGCCAAACCCGTCTTCCCGCCCCCGGCTCGCCTTATGCTTTACTGAGATAAAGTGAACGCGCAGATTCGTAACCCACTCGCAACCGTTCTATGGCACGATATTGAACGAATGTATGCTATGCGCCCAAATCTTTTGGGCAGAGTGGGAGACAGTATGGTCAAGCTGTACGAGGACGGCATCTACCTGCGCCGTGGCAGCGAGGTTGTGCCTGCGGCCGAGGCTGCTGAGCGCGGTATTACGCAGACGCCCAAGGATGCCAAGCGTGGCACCATCGCGTATTCGATCCTTCAGGCACACAATACGTCCGGCGACCCCGAGGCGCTCAAGATTCGCTTCGACGCCATGGCGAGCCACGACATCACCTTCGTCGGCATCATCCAGACGGCGCGTGCCTCGGGCATGGAGCAGTTCCCGCTGCCCTACGTGCTTACCAACTGCCATAACTCGCTGTGCGCTGTGGGCGGCACCATCAACGAGGACGATCATGTCTTTGGCCTCTCTGCGGCCAAGAAGTACGGCGGCATCTTCGTCCCTCCGCACATCGCGGTCATCCACTCCTTTATGCGCGAGAACTTCGCCGGTTGCGGCAAGATGATTCTGGGTTCGGACTCGCACACCCGCTACGGCGCCCTGGGCACCATGGCTGTGGGCGAGGGCGGCGGCGAGCTGGCCAAGCAGCTGCTGCGCGACACCTACGACGTTGCCTATCCCGGTGTCGTTGCCATCTACCTCACGGGCGCCCCGCGTCCCGGCGTCGGCCCGCACGACGTGGCGCTTGCCATCATCCGCGCCGTCTTTGCCAAGGGCTACGTCAAGAACAAGGTCATGGAGTTCGTGGGCCCCGGCATCGCGAGCATGACGACCGACTACCGTAACGGCGTCGACGTCATGACCACCGAGACCACCTGCCTGTCGAGCATCTGGGCCACCGACGAGGACACGCACGCGTTTTTGACCATGCACGGCCGTGGCGACGACTATCGCGAGCTCAAGCCCGCCGATGTCGCCTACTATGACGGCTGCGTCGAGGTCGACCTGTCGAGCATCAAGCCCATGATCGCCCTGCCGTTCCATCCTTCCAACGGCTTTGAGATCGACGAGCTCAACGAGAACCTCGAGGACATCCTTCACGAGGTGGAACTCGAGGCCGCCAAGATCGGCGAGGGCAAGACGCACTTTAGCCTGCTCGACAAGATCATCGACGGCAAACTGCACGTGCAGCAGGGCGTTATCGCCGGCTGCTCGGGTGGCAACTACGACTCCGTGGTCCAGGCTGCCCGCGTGCTCAAGGGCGCCAATACCGGCTGCGGCGAGTTCTCGCTGTCGGTCTATCCCACAAGCCAGCCCGTGGCGCTCGAACTTACGCGCCGTGGCTATATCTACGACCTCATGGAGGCCGGCGCGATTGTGCGCACGGCGTTCTGCGGCCCGTGCTTCGGCGCCGGCGACACGCCTGCCAACAACGGGCTGTCCATCCGCCACACCACGCGCAACTTCCCCAACCGCGAGGGTTCCAAGCCGGGCAATGGCCAGCTGAGTGCCGTGGCCCTGATGGACGCCCGCTCCATTGCGGCGACCGCGGCCAACGGCGGCGTGCTCACCCCGGCGACCGATCTGCCCGAGGAGACTTGGGACGAGGCCTGCGAGTACACCTTCGACGACGCTCCCTACAAGAAGCGCGTATACTGGGGCTTTGGCAAGGCCGAGCCTGCAGATGAGCTGGTCGAGGGTCCCAATATCAAGCCGTGGCCTGCGATGGAGCCGCTCGGCGACGACATTCTGCTCAAGGTGTGCTCCAAGATCATGGACCCGGTCACCACGACCGACGAGCTCATTCCCTCGGGCGAGACGAGCTCCTTCCGCTCCAACCCGCTGGGCCTGGCCGAGTTTACGCTCAGCCGCCGCGACCCTGCCTACGTGGGCCGCTCCAAGGAGGTTGACGCTGTGGAGAAGCGTCGCATTGCCGGCGAGTCCGCGGGTGACCTGTCGGTGCTCGATGTCGAGCTTGCCGGTGTGTTTGAGGCGCTGGCCGGCGCGGGTGTCGCGGCCGATGCCAAGGCGACCGAGTTCGGTTCCATGATTTACGCCAAGAAGCCCGGCGACGGCAGCGCCCGCGAGCAGGCCGCGAGCTGCCAGCGCGTGATCGGCGGTCTGGCCAACATCGTCCACGAGTACGCCACCAAGCGCTATCGCTCCAACGTGATGAACTGGGGCATGGTGCCCTTCCAGATGGAGACGGAACCCAACTTTGAGGTGGGCGACTACGTCTTTGTGCCGGGTATCCGCGCCGCGCTCGATGGCGACCTGAAGAACATCGCCGCCTACGTGGTGCGCGCCGACGGTGCGGTCGAGCAGATTGAGCTCTACATTGCCGATATGACGGCGGAGGAGCGTGCCATCGTCAAGGCCGGCTGTCTGATCAACTACAACAAGTTCAAGGCCGCTGCCGAGTAACGCACTTAATTGTCCGCCCGGGGCCACCCTTTCCCGCCCGCTCACGCGCTTCGCGAGGGTCGCGTTCGGCAAAGGGTAAGCCCCGGGCTACATTTCTGCGTTCTCGTTGGGTCTTGAGGGACGTTAAAAAAGACTGGGCTTGAAGCCGCCTCTTTTATTGGGGCGGCTTCTTTTTGTCGAAAACCACCACAAAGGGGACAGGCACCTTTGTGGTGGTGGGGACTAGCTCGATGTTGTTGTGATCGTTGAGCGGCATGTTAATGGGCGTCCCTACAGGATTTCATCCAAGCCGGGAGTCTTGGTTGTTTTGGGGATGCCGAGTTTGGATGACGCGAAATCGTCAACATTGTCCTTGATTCCGTTTCTGGTGTAGACGGTGATCATATAGGTGCTGTGTCCGAATTCGTTCTTGTCGCGTATTGCCCAGGCCTGCCAGTAGGCGGCCCCACTTCGCCCTTTGATTTTTCCGACACGGCGGAGTTCTGTTCGCTTTAATTGCTGGTCACTATCGATGGTTCGACCGGCCTCCTCGGTGAGCCCGCACTGCCCAAGTAGCTTGTCGAGGACTTGGTTCATATGGCGTTCGTCGGCGTTTGGCATGTAGTCGTAGACGAGGGTGACGGAGGAAAGCGGCTGGTCGTCGATCAAATAGTTTATCGGCTGAGGTTCAAGGCTGAAATGGGGGAAGCATCCATCAATCGTTCCGAGCAGCGGTAACTTTGACCGCCAAATTCCGGTGGGAATTCCATCTTCGTAAAACACGCCGCGACAGATAAAGGAGAGCGAGGTGGCACGCGAGCTGGCGTCGACCATTCCGCATAAATCGAAGGGCGAGGTGATATCAAGGGAAAAGGGCGTGATGACGATAAGGAAGAGCATCACGATGGGTATGGCGAGAATGGCGATGACGTTGCGACCGGTGGGATGAGACAGCTTCATATGCGCTCCTCGAGACAAAGAGCAGACAAGCTCGATGACAAATGAATAATCTCAGCTAACGATTCAATTTTAATCTCATAACGTGTGACAGCTGGACGTCGAAACCGAGAACCACCACAAAGGTGCCTGTCCCCTTTGCGGTGGTTCTCGGTTTGTCTCGATCTGTAACAGTTAGACCCTAATTTGCCGAGTAGATGTTACAGATTGAGACAAACGGGCGCCGCTGAACAATTCGTCTCGATCTGTAACATCTAGGATTAAAAATGGCTGCTAGATGTTACAGATCGAGACGGTAGCACGCCTGGGCAGAGGCGGGCTGACATCTCAGTACCCTATCCGTCATTCACTCAGAAAATCTTATATATAGAGACTTAGATTTGTGTATAAGATCGTACAAACCTGGCAACAATACTTCTCGAACAACGTGAAGCCGCCCCGTAGGGCGGCCGCCCCAAGAGAGGTGATTCCATGAGAATCGATAAGCTAGCAATGACGTCGCGCGAGGTGCTGCAGACCGCCATGGGCACGGCTGCCGACGCGCAGGCCGGCGCGGTGGAGCCGATTCACCTGCTGTCTGCCTTGCTCGGTACCGGCGAGCGCAATATCTCCGTGATCATCGAACGCATCGGTGCCGACCCGGCCCAGCTTGCGCGCTCCGCCCAGGACGCCATCGACCGCGCGCCCAAGGTTTCGGGCGAAGGCCAGCAGATGGGTCTTTCCAACGAGCTCGTCCGCGTGATCGAAAAGGCCGAGAAGAAGGCCACCAAGATGGGCGACAGCTTTGTGGTGACCGAGCATCTGCTGATGGCGCTTGCCGAGGACAAGGGCGAGGCGGGTCGCGTGCTGCGCGACGCCGGCGTTACCAAGGAGCGTATCGAGCAGGTCTACGAGGAGCTGCGCGGCGATGACCGCGTGACGTCTGCCGAGGACAAGACCCAGTTTGAAGCGCTGGAGCAGTACGGCCGCAACATCTGCGACCTCGCCCGTGCCGGCAAGCTCGACCCGGTCATCGGTCGTACCGACGAGATTCGCCGTACCATCCAGGTTCTGTCCCGCCGCACCAAGAACAATCCCGTGCTCATCGGCGAGCCGGGCGTCGGCAAGACGGCCATCGTCGAGGGCATCGCCCAGCGTATCGTGGCCGGCGACGTGCCGAGCACCCTGCGCGACCGCGACCTCATCGAGCTCGACATGAGCGCGCTGGTCGCCGGCGCCAAGTACCGCGGCGAGTTCGAGGACCGCTTGAAGGCCGTGCTCAAGGAGGTGCAGAAGTCCGAGGGTAAGGTCATCCTGTTCATCGATGAGCTCCACACCATCGTGGGCGCGGGCGCTACCGAGGGCTCCATGGACGCCGGTAACATCCTCAAGCCGGCGCTCGCCCGCGGCGACCTGCACGCGATCGGCGCGACCACGCTCGACGAGTACCGTAAGTACATCGAGAAGGACGCGGCGCTCGCCCGTCGTTTCCAGACCGTAATGGTGAGCGAGCCTACCGTCGAGGACACCATTTCGATTCTGCGTGGTCTGAAGGAGAAGTACGAGATTTTCCACGGCGTGCACATCACCGATAGCGCGCTCGTGGCCGCCGCCGACCTCTCCGATCGCTACATCGCCGATCGTTTCCTGCCCGACAAGGCCATCGACCTGGTCGATGAGGGCGCAAGCCGCCTGCGCATGGAGCTCGACAGCATGCCGGTCGAGATTGACGCCACCACGCGCCAGCTCACCCAGCTGCAGATCGAGGAGCAGGCGCTCATGAAGGAGACCGACGATGCCTCCAAGGAGCGTCTGGACGCCCTGCGCCAGGAGATTGCCGAGGTCCAGGAAAAGCTCAACGTGCAAAAGGCCGGATGGCTCAACCAAAAGAACGCCATCGATCATGTTCAGGAGCTCAAAGGCCAGCTCGATGAGGCAAAGATCGAAGAGGAACGCGCGACGCGCAACGGCGATCTGGGCCGCGCGTCCGAGCTGCGCTACTCCGTGATTCCGGGTCTGCAGCAGCAGATTCAGGATTCCGAGGCCGCGCTCGAGGCGCAAAAGGAGCAGAACGGCGAGGGCCTCAACGAGCAGGTGACCTCCGACGAGATCGCCGAGGTCGTGAGCGCCTGGACCGGCGTGCCCGTCTCCAAGATGATGCAGGGCGAGCTCGACAAGCTGAAAGGCCTGGAGGGCGAGCTGCATAAGCGCGTCATTGGCCAGGACGAGGCTGTCTCCGCCGTCGCCGCAGCTGTGCGCCGTAGCCGTGCGGGCCTCTCCGATCCGGACAAGCCCATCGGCAGCTTCTTCTTCCTGGGCCCCACCGGTGTGGGCAAGACCGAGCTCGCTAAGGCGCTGGCCGAGTGCCTGTTTGACGACGAGCGCGCGCTCGTGCGTATCGACATGTCCGAGTACATGGAGAAGTTCAGCGTCCAGCGTCTGATCGGTGCGCCCCCGGGATACGTGGGTTACGACGAGGGCGGCCAGCTCACCGAGGCCGTGCGCCGTCGTCCATACTCCGTGATCTTGCTCGACGAGATGGAGAAGGCTCACCCGGACGTGTTCAATGTGCTGCTGCAGGTGCTCGACGATGGCCGTCTGACCGATGGCCAGGGCCGCCAGGTGTCCTTCAAGAACACGATTATCATCATGACGAGCAACGTGGGTTCCAAGGCCATCGCCGAGCTTTCGGGTAAGGACGAGGAGGAGATGCGCCATCAGGTCGACGCGGCCATGGCTCAGGCCTTCCGCCCCGAGTTCCTCAACCGTATCGACGATATCGTTGTGTTCCATCCGCTCGGTATGGCGCAGATCGAAAAGATCGTCGATATCCAGCTCGCCGATGTCCGCGCACGTCTGGCCAAGGAGCGCATGACGCTTGCCATCACCCCGGCGGCCAAGCAGATGCTTGCCGTGGGCGGCCTGGACCCGGTCTTTGGCGCCCGTCCGCTCAAGCGTCTGGTCCAGCGCGAGGTCGTGGATGCGATCGCAGTCGCTATCATCGACGGCACGGTGCGCGAGGGCGATCAGGTGACGGTCGATGTCGACAAGGACGGCGGCTTTACCGTCGTGTGTGACAACACGCCGACGGCCACCTACGAGGTCCCCGACGCCGAGTAGATTTTCGGGACATGCCTTAAAATCTACCAGCCGTCTCTAAACGCCAAGGGCGGCGGATCCAATGGGTCCGCCGCCCTTTTTCGTGCGACAATCGATGATGTTGAGCATGAGTACATGGCGAGGAGATATGCAGATGATAGACAAGAATAAGACGAACACGCCGGCGACCGATGCCGCACCCGCCGCACCCAAGCCTGCGCCTAAGCCGGCACCCAAGCCGCGCGACCCCTACATCCGTGCCGAGAACGAGGACGACGACGGCTACGATCCCTACAGCGATCGCCGCCCCGAGCGCGAACCTCTCTTCGAAGCTGACCCCTGGCGTTAAGTAGCTAATTTGGGTGTCGCGGGCTGCTAGTCTTGGACCTTGATGCTCGGCAACAGTAAAACTTGATTTTCTATTAATCAAGTTGCACGTAATCTTGCTCTCTAGCTAATCAAGAATCGGTATAATTTTGATTAGCTAGAGAGCAAGATTGGAGAATCATGGCATTCAACGACTTGATCGCCCAGAAAATAAAGGACTTTGAACAGCAGGGGGTTCCACAGGTCTTTGAGCGAGACCTTGATCTGGGAAACCCACAGGAGCCAAAGCGCGACAACATCGTAAATGTGGTTGTGGGGGCCCGCCGTTGTGGAAAGACGTATCGCCTGTATCAGGAGATGCTGCGGCTTCGGGGCCGGGGCGTCGAGCTTGACCGGATGCTTTACTTTAATTTTGAGGACGAGCGCTTGCGCCCGTATGAGCCATCGCTGCTGGCGGACGTGCTCGACACGTTCTATGCGCTGCATCCTGCTGCTCGAACCGAGGGCGCTTACATTTTCTTTGACGAGATCCAGGAAATTCCCGAATGGGGTGCGTTTTTGCGGCGTGTAGTCGATACGGAGAAAGCGACCGTCTATGTGACGGGATCTTCTTCTAAGATGCTGTCCTCAGAACTTAAGAGCGAGTTCAGGGGTCGTTCTCTTATACGAGAGCTTTTTCCGTTGAGCTTTTCGGAATACGTTCGATATAAGACGGGGAGCGTTTTCGAGCCAGATGCGACCTTTTCCCCAAGCGATGCAGCGCTGCTTCGACATCATCTGATCGGATATCTTGAACGAGGGGGATTCATCGCGACGCTTGAGCAGACGCCCGCAGACGCGATTCAGCTGCTACAGGAATATGCTTCGCGAACGGTCGCTATGGACGTCGTTGAGCGTTACGACGTCAAGAACCCTCGCCTGGCATCGCTGTTCCTAACGCGGTGTATGGCATCTTCGGGACGAGAGCTGTCGGTGAACAAAGTGTACAACGAGTTCAAGAGCAGGCAGATACCCGTCAGTCGTAATTCGCTCAGCGACTTACTTGAGTATTATGAGGATGCCTACCTGCTGTTCTCCGTGCCGGAGTTCACGCGTTCACTGGCAAATAACATGCGGTCTGCGTCTAAGGTCTACGCTGTCGATCCTGCGATGTTTGGAGCATTCTCTCCCGCATCGGCATTGGACCAGGGCCAGAGGCTCGAGACCGCAGTGTTCAACGCGCTAAGAAGAAGGACTCCCGCGGTGAGGATCGGATCGGTCTGCCGCCTGCTGATCAAAGAGAAGAGCAAAAGCCATGAGGTGGACTTTGTGGCTGGGGACGCACTTCTCATGCGGGCTTATAGCCTGATCCAGGTTAGTGTGGATATGGCAAGTGAGAAAACGCGCGAGCGCGAAATTGCCGCGCTTGATGCCTCGATGGCCCAGTTCGATCTTGGTGAGTCGGCAATCGTTACCATGGATGAGCAGGCCGATATTCCATGCGAGCACGGTGTGGTACACGTTGTTCCCGCATGGAAGTGGCTCCTTGCCTAATCATCTACGGATCTGTGGGGCCAGGACCTCCTGGCCCCTTCATCACGGTTGGGGAGCACCATGATGCGCCCGGCTAGTCCTGGGCCTTGATGCTCGGCAGGAGAATCTGGGCGAGGTAGTCGCACTCGAGCTTGGTGGCAGCGTCGGCCTTGCCGTCTTTGCCGACCAGCACGTTCTTAATCTGGCTGTAGGTGTAGCGGTTGCCGGTCGTGAGCTCGACAAGCTCAATGGCCGTGTCCATGGGGTAGGTCGACACGGGATTCTGCGCCCGCCCGTTGATGGTCTGGGGCACCACATACGGATAGACGGGGCCGCTGGCGTAGACCGTGTAGCCGTTACCAAGGTTTGCCGTGCCCAAAACCGTATCGCCCTCATCGGGCGTAAAGCTCTCGCCGTCGCGCACCGCGACGAGCGTCACAATCGGCGTATTGCTATCGCCGGCAAGATAGATGCACAGCGTGCTGCCGTTTTGCCAAGTTGCGACCTTGCCGTACCACTCAACGGGAATATCGAGCTGATACAGGTTCGTTGCCTTATGCCGAGCATCGGCGTCGCGGGCTGCCTGCGCCTCGCTTGCGCTCACGGCGTTAGCGGCGGCATCACGGCGAGCGGTTGCCGCCTGCTGAAGTATCTTGGCAGCCGCGGCGGAGCTCGCACCGCCCTCCTCGGCATACTTGGCGGCGGCATCGATCTGGTCGTCGGTTACCGTGTCGGCCGAAGGCACCTTGAGCTTAAAGGTAGCCTGGGCACTTAAATCCTGTTCATCGCTCTTAACGGTGACCTGCGTCTTGGTGGTCGGGACGGTATAGATGGTGCCGTCGGCCGCGATGGGGGAGGCAGCGATGGAGAGCGTGTAATCGCCGGGCAGCAGTTTGATGCCGCGGCCGTGCTCGTCAACATAGAGCGTTTCGCTCACGGAGGAGCCGTCAGAATCCTGCCCATTCACCTGTACGGGAATCTTGGAGCCAGTGGAACAGTCGAGGCCCGCGGCATGCACGCCAATCTGCACTGACATCATCGTGTGGGCATTGGCGGCGACAGCGGCAACCTGCTCTTGCTGATATCCGTTCCAGGCAGCATAGCCTGCACCGCCGGCGACGAGCGCGACGGCCACGACACCGGCGACCATCAGATTGCGGCGCTTGGGCGACATCTTGCGATGACGAACCTCGGCTTCGCGTGCCGAGGGAACGGACGGCAGGGGAATATCGCCCATGGCGATGGTCTCGTCCACGGCTGGTGCGGAACCTAGGCCAGGAAGCTCACGGGTCAGCGAATCCTCGGCCGGCAAGCTGTTGAGCAAGACGGTTTCCTCGCCCGTGTCGGATTCGGGCTGGTTGCCGGCCTCGCTTTCGGTGTCTTCGTGATCTGCCTCATCTTCGGCAGGCTCAACATCGTCTGCATCCTGATCATCGGACTGCGCCTCGGCTTCCGGCTCATCCTGCACGTCAACGTCCGAATCGTCAAACGCAATCTCATCGAGTGAAATCCGGTCTAAGCTCTCCAAGGCCTCAGCGCAAGCTTCTGCATCTTGGGCCGCGTCCTCTTGGCCCCTCGTCTCATCTTTCATATATCCCCCAAGCTCAATATCGGGACAACAATGTACCCAAAAACAGGGTCATATAGAGCTGCCAGGCAATTGGAAATCTGATTTTATCTGTGCGAGAGGTTTTGAATATGTGCGTGGATGCGCGCAACAACAAAAAGCCCCCGGAAAGCGGACGAATCGCTTTCCGGGGGCATGCAATACGTTGCATTGCGCGGAGTCGGCCAGGCGACTTCACATTCAAGCGGCGTTTGCGTCAGGCACGTTACTCGGCGTGCGCGTAATCGACCTTGGCGCGGCGGGCGGTAGCCTTCTCCCAGTCGCTGGTGCCCTCAAAGACATCCTGCTTGTAGGGATTGCGGCCGAGCTTCTTGGCGCGGTAGGCGATGTAGATGATCGCGGCGATGTTGGCGATCAGCGCGACGACCGAGACCGCGGTGGCGGCGCCTGCGTCGAGCGTGGAGTGGGTCACAAAGATGGACTCCTCCTGGAAGTAGGGGAACACCTGGGCAAACATGCACCAAATAGCCAGCGTAAAGGCGCGGTTCTGAATCCAGCCACCCTTGTTCCAGATAAAGGCGGCGACGGTGGGCGCCAGCAGCAGCGCAAAGCCGCAGAACCAGGAGTGGGTGGGCAGGCAGTTGTAGGTGTAGCAGAAGTTCCAGATATCGTAGGCGATGATGTAGACCCAGGTCATGTCGGGCCACAGCATGTCGGTCTGGTCCTCGGAGGCGTAGACGCTCCACCAGCCGGTCATGCAGAAGATGTTGATGATGCCGGCGATGCCGTTGAACACGTTGTTCCAGCCGGCCAGCTGCGTGGCACCTTCGGAGGTGACCCAGGTGGACTCGCCCAGGACAAAGAAGTGATAGGCGCTCTCAAAGTCGGACACGACGGCGATCATGATGTTGATGGCGACGATCACAAACGGCCATGCGCGGAACCAGTGCGCCTTGCCGATCTTGCCCCACTGGTACTTAATGGCAATGAAGCCCCAGCAGCCGGCGAGCGCTGCGTACACCTTGGCGTAGTGGAACCAGCTGTTCTGGTACACATGGGTGGGGTTGGTGAGCGCCCACTCGGCACCCTGCGAAACGCCGATGGCGATGGCGACGCAGTAGATGGTCATGGCCAGCGGAGCCACGCCAAAGATGATGGCCGCGCCGAGTTTGGTGCGGCGGCCGACCTCGTTGAGCACGATGAGGCCAATAAAGACCATGGCCCAGCCGGCCCAGTGGATAAGGGTATTGCTACCCCAAACATCGAACAGCATGCTGCTCTCCTTTCACACGCCCGCGGCCCCTCTTCTGATCGCGGGCAGTTTGGCCAAATGTCGTCAGTTCTGGGGTTTGCGCTCCGGATACTTGGCGGTATAGCCCTCGATATGGAGTGTCGAGGCGATGATTTCCTTGACCGTCTCGTCGGGCACATCGGGGTGCGTGCGGATATACATCAACAACCCCATAATGAGGGTGTAGAACGTCTCGTAGACATGGTCAATGCGGAGCTCATGATGGGCGACAAAATCCACCACGGTGGTGTCGCAGATGTATTGCGCCACGCGCTGGACCACGTTGTGCAGAAAGCCGCCGTAGAGCGCGCCGCTGCTGGAGGTCAGGGTGCTCGGCAACTCGTGGCCGCTCACGACCAGGCGTTTAAAGAGCGGAGCGACGGTGTCGAGTGCGCCTTCGATGTCGCCAACCGTGCGGCTGGCGTTCCACTGTTCGAGCTCGGCGATAAAGCCGTCGATCGCCTCGTCCATAACGGCGGTGACGGCGGCGTCCATATCGGCAAAGTAGTGGTAGAACAGTGAGCGCGTGCAGCCAGCCCGCTTGGTCACGGCCGATACCGAAAGATGGGACACGCCCAGCTCAGCGCTCACGGCGCTCACGGCGGCGAGAATCTCGCGTCGGCGCTCGTCACCCGTCAGGCGCTTTGCCGTGCTGTCGGACGCGAGGACGGCATCAGCGACAGAGATGTTTGCCGTGTTATCGCTCATACGTTTGCCGCCTTTCATCCGTTTGGGCCCGACCGTTCGCCTAACAGTCTTGAATATTGTTGACGGTTCGTCAATACTGTTTTTGACACAATGTCAACAATAGCGGGTGAACGGCATGGGGGCATGTCGAGCCCGTACAAAGAGGGGCGCCGCGGTCTCGCCGGGCTGTGGCAAGAGAAGGGACGACTATGATTCTCAACGGACCGGGGATTAGCTATACCGAGCCCGATATCGGAGCGGAGTTTGTGCCGCCGCTGCCGGAGCATCCGCGCGAGGCTATCGTCAAACTGTGCGAGCACTGCACCAACCGCCTGTTGCACCGCGACGAGCTGCTGGGCTACGAGTACTGGTCGTTTGCCGAGGCCGCAACCGACGAGCAGGCCGAAGTGCTCTGCAAGATGAAGATGCGCCGTCCCTATACGCTGCCCGAGATGGTCAAGATCACCGGTATGCCCGAGGCCCAGATCGAAAAAATGCTCGACGACATGAGCTACACGGGTCTGCTCGAGTACAACTGGGAAAATCCCGAGCGCGCCAAGCAGTGGGTGCTGCCCATGCTGGTGCCGGGTTCTGCCGAGTTCCTCAACATGCGCATGGGCCAGCTCGAGGAGCATCCGGTCTATGCCAAGTTCTTTGAGCAGGCGTCCAAGGGTCCGCTGTCCCGTGCTACGCCGATGGTGCCGCCCGGAGGCGCCGGCATTGGCATGCACGTGATCCCGGTCGAGAAGGCCATCGACGCCTCGAGCACCTCGGTGCCGATTGAGCACATCGAGCACTGGCTTGACAAATACGACGGCAAGTATGCCGCCAGCACCTGCAGCTGCCGCGCGAGCCGTCGCGTGATGGGCGAGGGCTGCGCCGACGATCCACGCGACTGGTGCATTGCCGTGGGCGATATGGCCGACTATGTGGTCGAGACCGACCGCGGTCACTATGTGACGCGCGAGGAGGTCTACGACATTCTGCGCCAGGCCGAGGACAACGGCTTTGTGCACCAGATTACCAATATCGACGGCGAGAACAAGATCTTCGCTATCTGCAACTGCAACGTCAACGTGTGCTACGCCCTGCGCACCTCGCAGCTGTTCAACACGCCCAACCTGTCGCGCTCTGCCTATGTCGCCAAGGTCGAAAAAGACAAGTGCGTGGCCTGCGGTCGCTGCGTTGAGGTATGCCCGGCCGGGGCCGCCAAGCTCGGCCAGAAGCTCTGCAGCAAAAAGGCGGGCGGACAGGTGCCCGAGTATCCGCGCCAAGAGTTGCCCGATGCCACCAAGTGGGACCACACCAAGTGGTCGCCCAACTACCGCAACGACAACCGCATCGAGACGCATGAGTCCGGCACGGCGCCCTGCAAGACGGCCTGCCCCGCGCATGTCGCTGTTCAGGGCTATCTGAAGCTTGCGGCGCAGGGTCGCTATGACGAGGCGCTGGCGCTCATCAAGCGCGAGAACCCGCTGCCCGCAATCTGCGGCCGCGTGTGCAACCGCCGCTGCGAGGACGCCTGCACCCGTGGCCGCGTGGATGCCGCCGTGGCGATCGACGAGGTCAAGAAGTTTATCGCTCAGCGCGACTTGGATGCCGCGACCCGTTATGTCCCGCCCGTGGTGACGCCGACGCGCGCCGGCGGCTTCGATCAGAAGATCGCCATCATCGGTGCCGGTCCGGCCGGTCTGTCCTGCGCCTTCTATCTGGCCGAGAAGGGCTACAAGCCCGTCGTGTTCGAGAAGAACGAGCGCCCGGGTGGCATGCTCACCTACGGTATTCCCAGCTTTAAGCTGGAGAAGGACGTTATCGAGGCCGAGGTCGAGGTTATTCGCCTGATGGGTGCCGAGTTCCGCTATGGCGTGGAGGTCGGTTGCGATGTGACGCTCGACGAGCTGCGCGAGCAAGGCTTTAAGGCCTTTTATGTTGCCATCGGCTGCCAGGGCGGCCGCCTAGCCGGTATTCCGGGCGAGGACGCCGAGGATGTGACGGTGGCCGTCGACTTTTTGCGCGAGGTCAACAGTGGCAAGATCGACGCACTGCTCGGTCGCACCATCGTGGTGGGCGGCGGTAACGTGGCCATCGATGTCGCGCGCAACGCCTGCCGTCTGGGATCCGAGCATGTTGAGATGTTCTGCCTGGAGAGCGAGGCTCAGATGCCCGCCAGCGAGGAGGAGCGTCGCGAAGCCATCGAGGATGGTGCTCACATCAGCTGCGGCTGGGGTCCCAAGGAGGTTCACCTGGACGATGCGGGCCGTGTGTGCGGCATCACCTTCAAGCGCTGCACGCGCGTCTTTGACGACGAGGGCAGGTTTGCGCCCGAGTACGACGAGAACGACCTGCGCCGCGTCGATGCCGACCGCGTCGTCATGTCGATTGGCCAGTCCATTGTGTGGGGCGACCTGCTGGCTGGCTCCAAGGTGGAGCTTGGCCGCGGCCAGGGTGCTCTTGCCGATCCGCAGACGTACCAGACCGCTGAGCCCGACATCTTTGTGGGCGGCGACGTCTACACCGGCCCCAGCTTTGCCATCGACGCCATCGCTGCCGGTCACGAGGCCGCTGTGTCCATCCATCGCTTTGTGCAGCCGGGCTCCACGCTCACCATCGGCCGCAACCAGCGCCGCTACACCGCGCTCGACCGCGACGATGTTGTGATTGAGAGCTATGACAACGCGAGCCGCGAGGTGGCATGTGTCGACCGCGAGCGCGAGAAGGCTGCGCCCTTTAGCGAGTACGTCGAGACCTTTACCGAGGAGCAGGTGCGCGCCGAGACCGCTCGCTGCCTGGGCTGCGGTGCCTCGATCGTCGACCCCAATAAGTGCATCGGCTGTGGTCTGTGCACCACCAAGTGCGCGTTCGATGCCATCCATCTGGATCGCGACCGCCCCGAGTGCTCCACGATGGTCAAGTACGAGCAAAAGCTCCCCAGCCTCGGCAAGTACGCTTTGAAACGCGCGATCAAGATTAAATTTGGGAAGAAGTAAAAGAAACTAACAAGTTAGTGAGCGGCGCGGAGCGTCGCTCACTGACGTTTAGTTGACATCGCATCAACCGTTGTTGAAAGGTTTCTACCTTGCACGAATTGGGAATCGTTTATCACATCATTCGCGATGTCGAGAATGTGGCGCGCGCCAATGGCGTGAGTCGCGTTTCGAGCGTGACGCTGCTCCTGGGCGAGGTCTCGGGCGTCGTTCCCGATCTGCTGCTTGACGCTTGGCGTTGGGCGGCAGATAAAAAGCCCATCGCGCAGGGCGCGGAGCTTATCGTGGAGCCCGTCGAGGCCGTGACGCATTGCGACGCGTGCGGCTGCGACTACGCGACGGTCGAGCACGGCAAGACCTGCCCCCATTGCGGTAGCGGCGAGACCTATCTGCTGCAGGGCCAGGAGGTCATGATCAAGCAGATCGAGACCTCCGACGAGGACCCGACAGACGCTGCCCCCGACGGCCTCTCCGATGCCCCCGATGCCGTTGACGCCGCCAACCCCCTTCACATCGCCTAACTTAGTCGTTGGGGACGTTCTTGAACGACTAGTCATTAAAGAACGTCCCCAACGACTACTTTGCTAGAGCATATTTCTTACCATTAGTCAAGCACCATCTGTTTAAACGAAATGGCCTCAACCCGAGCGCATTTGTGTTTGTTTAAAACCGGCAATAATGAACAGCGTGCTCAATTCGGTCATGTTAATAGATCAGCTATCAATCCTCAGCAGCAAATCAGTCAAAATACTGGAATGTAATCAGCTTGTAACAAAACAAGACCTTTAAACAAATAATGCTAGCTTTTGCAGTTTTTCATATAATTCTGCTGTATTTGCAGCTATACTCTTTTTTGTCGTGTAGGAATTACGTAGACAAAAAGGAGGTTATGTGATGGTAAGTATTGTTCTTGCTAGCCATGGTGACTTGGCGGCTGGAATCAAGCAGACGGGCTCGATGGTCTTTGGCGATCAGCCGTCTGTAGCCGTGGTCTCGCTCGAGCCGAGCATGGGCCCCGACGACTTCCGCGCCAAGGTCGAGGAGGCAATCGCTTCCTTCGAGGACCAGGAGCAGGTGCTCTTCCTCGTTGATCTGTGGGGCGGCACGCCGTTCAACCAGATCAGCGGGCTCATCGAGGGCCACGATTCCTGGGCTATCGTCACCGGTGTCAACCTGCCTATGCTCATCGAGGCATATTCGCAGCGCTTTGACGCAAAGAACACTGCACATGCGATCGCAAAACATCTCGTGACTGAGGCTAAGGCCGGCGTGCGCGTCAAGCCCGAGTCTCTGGAGCCCGAGGAGAAGAAGCCGGCTGCGGCCGCTGCTGCTCCTGCAGGCGCCATCCCTCCGGGAACGGTCATCGGCGACGGGCGCATCAAGATCGCCCACGTCCGTATCGACACCCGTCTGCTTCATGGTCAGGTGGCCACCACGTGGACCAAGCAGATCAACCCCAACCGCATCATCGTGGTTTCCGACGGCGTTGCTCACGACGAGCTCCGAAAGACCATGATCGAGCAGGCTGCCCCTCCGGGAGTCCATGCCAACGTTGTGCCCATTAAGAAGATGGCCGAGGTCGTCAAGGACACGCGCTTTGGTGACACCAAGGCCATGCTGCTCTTTGAGAACCCGCAGGATCTGCTCAAGGCCATCGAGGCCGGCGTCGATATCAAGGAAGTCAACATCGGTTCTATGGCTCACTCCAAGGGCAAGGTCGTCGTCACCAACGCTGTCGCTATGGGCGATGACGATGTCAAGACCATCGAGGCTCTCAAGGCCAAGGGCGTCAAGTTCGAGGTCCGCAAGGTTCCTTCGGATTCCTCCGAGGATCTCGACGCCATGTTGAAGAAAGCTAAGGCCGAACTGGCCACTCAAGCATAGTAAAGGAGGGTCCGATACATGTCCGCGCTTACTATTGTTCTAATCGCGATTATCGCGCTGCTTGCCGGTATGGAAGGCGTTCTGGATCAGTTCCAGTTCCATCAGCCGCTCGTTGCGTGCACGCTTATCGGTCTCGTAACCGGTCACCTTCAGGAGGGCATCCTCCTGGGCGGTTCGCTTCAGATGATGGCCCTTGGTTGGGCTAACGTCGGCGCCGCCGTCGCACCTGACGCCGCCCTGGCTTCTGTCGCATCTGCCATCATCATGACACTTGCCCTCAACGGCGGTGTTACTGATTCCGGCAAGGCCGTTACCGCCGCCATCGCCGTCGCCGTGCCTCTGTCCGTCGCCGGCCTGTTCCTGACCATGATCTGCCGTACCCTGGCCACCGCTATGGTCCACGGCATGGACGCCTGCGCCGAGAAGGGCGACTTCGCCGGTATCGAGCGTTGGCAGTACGCTGGCATCCTCATGCAGGGTGTTCGTATCGCCATCCCGGCAGTGCTTTTGTGCATCATCCCGGCCGAGGCCGTTACCAACGCGCTTAACGCTATGCCCGACTGGCTGTCCGGCGGCATGGCTGTCGGCGGCGGCATGGTCGCTTCCGTCGGTTACGCCATGGTCATCAACATGATGGCCACCAAGGAGACCTGGCCGTTCTTCATCCTCGGCTTCGTCCTGGCTGCCATCCCTCAGCTCACGCTGATCGCCCTGGGCCTCATCGGCATCTCTCTCGCCCTCATCTACCTTGGCCTTAAGGACCTAGCCAAGCAGGGTGGCGGCATGGGCGGTGGCTCCGGCGACCCGCTCGGCGACATTCTGAATGACTACGAGTAGGAAGGGAGTGATACATATGGCAGAGAACAAGATTCAGCTTTCTAAGTCCGATCGTCAGAAGGTTTGCTTCCGTCATCAGTTCCTTCAGGGTTCGTGGAACTACGAGCGTATGCAGAACGGTGGCTGGTGCTACTCGATGATCCCTGCGATCAAGAAGCTCTACACCAGCAAGGACGACCAGATTGCCGCGCTTAAGCGCCATCTGGAGTTCTATAACACTCACCCCTATGTTTCCGCCCCCGTCATTGGCGTTACCCTCGCCCTCGAGGAGGAGCGCGCCAACGGTGCTCCGATCGACGACGTCGCCATCCAGGGCGTCAAGGTCGGTATGATGGGCCCGCTCGCCGGCGTCGGCGACCCCGCCTTCTGGTTCACCCTTCGCCCGATTCTGGGCGCTCTGGGCGCTTCCCTGGCCCTGTCCGGCAGCATCGCCGGTCCGCTGCTGTTCTTCTTCGCGTGGAACATCATTCGTTACGCCTTCCTGTGGTACACGCAGGAGTTTGGCTACAAGGTCGGCTCTTCCATCGCCAAGGATCTCTCCGGCGGTCTGATGGGCAAGGTCACCGAGGGTGCTTCCATCCTGGGTATGTTCATCATCGGCGCCCTGGTCGAGCGCTGGGTGTCCATCTCCTTCACCCCGGTCGTCTCCAAGGTCACGCAGTCTGCTGGCGCCTTTATCGACTGGGCTAACCTGCCCTCCGGTTCTGAGGGTGTCAAGGAAGCACTGACGATGTATAACTCCATCGGTGCTAACGCCCTTGATCAGGTGAAGGTCACCACGCTTCAGGCTAACCTCGATCAGCTCATCCCCGGCCTTGCTGCCGTGTGCCTGACCCTTTTTGTCTGCAAGCTCCTCAAGAAGAAGGTCAGCCCGATCATCATCATCCTGGCTCTCTTCGCCGTCGGCATCATCGGTCGCGTCTGCGGCTTCATGTAAGCACGCTTCGGCTTAAGACCGAGAGTTGCTAGGCAAGGGCTTTTAAGCCATTGAAACGGACCGCACCCGGTGGGTACACTGGATGCGGTCCGATTGTTTTATTTGGAGGGCGAGGCGCGCATGGCGCAATCTCAGAACAGCACGGTCGATCTGGCAACGCCGGCAACCTGCCTGATGGGTCTTACCAGTCACGGTAACGTAATGGTGGGCAATAAGGCGTTTGAGTACTATAACGAGCGCAATCCCGAGGACTTTATTCAGATCCCGTGGGACGAGATCGACTATATCGCCGCCGAGGTTTTGCGCGGCACCAAGAAGATCACGCGTTTTGCGATCTTTACCAAAGAGAACGGCCACTTTACGTTTTCGACGCGCAATGACAAGGAAACGCTACGCGCGGTGCGTAAGTACATTGACGAGGACAAGCTCGTTCGTTCGCCCGATTTTATCGACGTGACCGCTAAAGGCGCCAAGAGCATCCCCTCCGTCATCAAAAACCTCTTCCACAAAGGCAACTAGTCATCTGCGACGTTCTTAAACGACTAGTCATTAAAGAACGTCGCAGATGACTATCTCGAAGAGCGGCTATGCGCTGCATGGTAGTGGCGCAAATCTGCTACACTAGTACAACATGCCTCCGTAGCTCAGGGGATAGAGCACCGCTCTCCTAAAGCGGGTGTCGACGGTTCGAATCCGCCCGGGGGCACCAGAAGTAAATGCAGGTCAGACGGTATAAATCGTCTGACCTGCTTTCTTATATAAGGGCATCGTTAACGTCAGTTGGGTAGAATTTGGGTAGAAAGTTTTTTTGTGAAGGGCTATGCCCAAAGTCCGGTTTCCAACCCTTCCCACAGCCTACGGGCTTATAAGAAGCCCTTCGGCCATGGAAAGCGTTGAAAACCTAGGATGACGTTGCTGTGAGATGGGCGAGTTTCCAACAGCCCCCGGCGTCTTCGGGTTTCGCCTGGGACCCTGCGACACCGTGGACCGTCGAAAACTCGCCCTTCCGCTTGGAAGAGGGCTTTTACCCCTTAAAATTGTCCGAAAGTGACAACGACGCAGGAGGTCCGGTATGCCTGCCAGCAAGAAAGAGGCAAAAGAGTTCGTCAAGCGGTGGCAGAAGCGCCTTGCCGCCATCCCCGCGGGCTCCAACAACGAGCAGCAGGACACGCAAAAGTTCTGGGTCGACCTGCTCATCAACGTCCTGGGCATCCCGTCCAACACCATAGACAGCTTCGTTGACTTCGAGCGGAAGGTGAGAGGCCGTCGCATCGACGTGTTCGTCTCTGACCACAACTTTCTCTGCGAGCAGAAGTCGTGGGGCATCGACCTCGATAAGCCCGAACCCAGGAACGGCGGCATGGAGACGCCGCTCCAGCAGGCCATGTGGTACGCGCGGCACCTGCCGTACTCCGAGCGCCCCCGCTGGGTGATGACATGCAACTTCGAGACCTTCCGTCTCTACGACCTCGACAACGAGAGGCCCGAGGACACCGTGCAAGAGTTTTCCCTCGAAGAGCTCCAGGACAGTCTGTATCTCTTGTCCTTCCTGACCTCCAACGAGACGAGCCGCCTGCACAAGGAGCAGCAGCTCTCCATCGAGGCCGGGGCCTACGTCTCCAGGCTCTACGATGCCCTCGCCAAGCAGTACCACCACATCGAGGAGAAGGACGAGCGCGCGCAGGAGGAGCAGCGCTCGCTCAACGTGCTCATCACCCGAATCATCTTCTTGCTCTACGCCGAGGACGCCGACCTCCTGCAATCGCACCAGGCGTTCGGTAGGTGCTGCGAGGGTGACCCTGCCAAGCTCCGCCGCAAGCTGGTGGACCTGTTCGAGGCGATCGACACGCCCCTGGATAAGCGGGACGAGTACATGGACGAGGACCTCGCGGCCTTCCCGTACGTGAACGGCGGTCTGTTCGCCGACTCCTCCATCATCGTCCCGCAGATGACCCCGGAGATCCTCGAGGCCATCACCGACGCGTCCCAGGACTTCGACTGGCGCGAGATCTCGGGCGTAATCTTCGGCGGCGTGTTCGAGGGAACGCTGAACCCCGAGACCCGCCATGCCGGGGGCATGCACTACACGAGCGTGGAGAACATCGAGCGCTGCCTCAGGCCGCTCTTCCTCGACGAGCTGTGGGATGAGCTGCACGAGGCCGAGGGCGAGAGGACGGCGGCGAAACGCAAGCAGGCCCTGGCGAGGCTGCACGACAAGGTTGCCTCCATCACCATCGGCGACCCCGCGTGCGGCTCGGGCAACTTCCTTACCGAGGCGTACCGGCAACTGCGCACCATCGAGAACCGAATCATCGAGGACGAGCTCAGCGAGGAGACCGGCAACGCGGGGCAGACGTCCCTCGTCATTGCGCAGGACAGCCCTGTCCGCGTGTCCCTGGACCAGCTGTACGGCATCGAGATAAACGACTTCGCCGTCTCGGTCGCTAAGACCGCCCTTTGGATCACCGAGGAGCAGATGCTCCGAAAGACGCAGGAGATATACGTCGACTATGACTTCGACTTCCTGCCGCTCAGGAGCCTCAGCAACCTTCATGAGGGCAACGCCCTCAAGACCGATTGGTCCGAGGTGTTTCCCGATGACCTCACGTACCTCGTGGGCAATCCGCCCTTCCTTGGGGCCCGTAACCAGTCCAAGGAGCAGAAGGCAGAGCTCCTTGAGGTCTTCGATGGTGCGAAGAACGCAGGCAACATCGACTACTGCGGGGCCTGGTACATGAAGGCTGCGAGGTTCACGCAGGGAAAGCGCACGCGCTGCGCCCTGGTTTCTACCAACTCGATATGTCAGGGCGAGCAGGTCGCCAACCTCTGGAAACCCCTGCACGACCTGGGTATCCACATCGACTTCGCGCACAACACCTTCCGCTGGGACAACGAGGCAGCAGACAAGGCACACGTGTTCTGCGTCATCGTGGGCTTCTCGCGCGAGGTTGGGGCCAAGACGCTCTTCTATCACGCAACGCCCGATTCTGACGAAGAGCAGATTTCCGTGGCCCGAATCAATGCTTATCTTAAAGACGCTCCGGACGTTTTTGTCTACAGCAGAAGTAAGCCATTATCAGATGTTCCAGAAATGGGAATAGGCTCCCAGCCTATAGACGACGGCAATTACCTTTTCACTGATGAGCAGAAAATCGAATTCTTGCAAATTGAACCTGGTGCAGAGAAATTCTTTCACAAGTGGCTTGGATCACAAGAATTTATCCGTGGCAAAAGCCGTTGGTGTTTATGGCTTGGGAACGCAAATTGGGATGAGCTAAAGAATCTGCCTAAATGCAGGGAAAGGGTTGAAGCGGTGCGCCGGTATCGGCTCAAGAGCAAGAGAAGTCAGACCGTTAAGGCTGCAGAGTGCCCTGCCCATTTTGGAACTGAAATCCTGTCGGATACAGATTCAATCTTGATACCAGAGGTTTCATCAAGCCGAAGGCGATACATCCCAATGGGGTTCGTCGATGCTGAGGTCTTTTGTAGCAATAAAGTTCGTCTTATCCCAAATGCAACTCTCTATCAATATGGGGTGTTGCAGTCCCAATTTCATAATGCATGGGTTAGGGTCGTGACCGGAAGACTGAAAGATGATTATCAGTACTCGGCTGGTATTGACTACAACAACTTCGTCTGGCCCGAGCCCACGGAATCCCAACGCGAAGAAGTTGAGCGTTGCGCCCAAGCCGTGCTCGACGCCCGGGATGCCCAAGAAGGTGCGACGCTCGCGGACATGTACGATCCCAAGAACGAAACGTTCTTCCCCGAGCTGATGTCTGCGCATAAGGCGCTCGACGCTGCTGTCGAAGCTGCCTATGGCGTCGACTTCGGTGGGGATGAGGAGAAGATAGTCGCCCATCTTTTCAACCTGTACGCCAAGAAGGTCGGTGAACTATAGTGCCAAATTCCATCTATAACCCCATATCGCTGGAGGTTGGTAACATCCTGAAGGACGTTCAGACGGGCAAGATCGGTCTGCCCGACCTGCAACGACCCTTCGTGTGGGGCAACGAAAAGGTCCGCGATCTGCTTGATTCCATGCTCCGCGGATACCCTATCGGCTATGTGATGCTGTGGGACTCTCCGAGCGACAACGCGGGCAAGAAGTCTGCCATAGGCTCGAACCAAAAGGTGTATGCCGTCCCCAAGTCCCTTGTCATCGACGGACAGCAGAGACTCACCGCTCTCCTGAGCTCGCTGTACGGCGTGTCCGTGCGAGACAAGAACTTCAGGGAGCGTACGGTGAAGGTCGCCTACGACCCCATCGCACGCTCATTCAAGAATGCCGACGCCTCGACCGAGAAGGATTCGCGCTATGTGCCGGACGTATCCGAGGCCTTCGCGGCGAACCACGACAACAAGCTGAGCGCCTATCGCAGGGCGTTCATCAAGCGCCTTAACGAGGCGAATGCCAAAAAGGGAGAACCCGAACTCGACGATGACGGCGAGGATGCCGTCGAGAGCGGGCTCAACGCATTACTCGGGCTTGAGCGTTATCTTCTGCCGACGCTGGAGATTTCCGAATCGGCTGACGAGGAGACCGTATCGGACATCTTCGTGCGTGTGAACTCGCAAGGGCAGGCGCTTAAGCAGGATGACTTCATCATGACCCTGCTTTCGGTCTACGAACCTGCCATGAGGGAGCGTATAGAGGAGTTCTGCGCCATGAGCCATGCGCCCGCAAAGGGCACCTCGTACAACCCGCTCATGACCGTCTCGCCGACGCATATCATTCGCGCCACGGTGGGCGTGGGGTTCAAGAGGGGTCGCCTGCGTTATGCCTACCAGATTCTTCGCGGGCGAGATCTCAAGACAAAGGAAACGACGCCCGAGACGCGGGCCGAGAACTTTGCCACGTTTGGTCGCGCCCTCGATCTCGTGCTCGACTTGAACAACTGGCATGCCTTCATCAACACGCTGGCGGAGGCGGGCTACGTCTGCTCTGACCAGGTGGGGTCGGGCAACGCGCTCATGTTCTGCTATGCGTTCTACCTTATCGGGCGCTATGAGTTCGACATGGAGCCACTGGCTGTGCGCGGGCTCGTGCGGCGCTGGTATTTCGCCGCAGCCATAACGGGGCTCTATGTGGGGTCCTTCGAATCCGAGTTCGAGCAGCAGCTTAACGACGTCTCGCGCCTTGAGACCGCCGATGAGTTCCGGGCGTGCTTCGACCGTAGACTCGCTGCCATCATGACGGACGATTATTTCTCCATCACGCTGCCCAGCTCCCTCGACGCAAACGAGGCGACGGGCCCGACCTGGTGGGGCTTCGTCGCGGCTCAGGTCGTGCTCGGTGCCAAGGCGCTGTTCAGCACGGCCCCTCTTTCTCAACTGCTGCTTACCGGCTCATCAGGTTCCAAAAAGGCTCTGGACAAGCATCATCTGTTCCCAGATAACTACCTGAAGGCCAAGGGCTACCTTTCACAGCGCAGCAACCGAGGCAACTTCACCCTTGTTGACTACCAGAACAACATCTACATCTCGGATGATGCCCCGAATGAGTACGTCAGGAGGTACCGTGAAGCCCTGGGCGAGGACGAATACCGCCGCAACTGCGAGGAACACGCCCTGCCCCTCGGATTCGAAGAGCTTGATTACGAGGACTTCCTCGGTCAGCGCAGGAGGCTAATGGGTGAGCTCGTGAAGAGGGCATATGAGCGACTGTAGATTTCGGACTAGTCTTTGGGGGTCATGTTGACTAAGGTTTTCATATCCTACGCATGGGAAAGCGAAGAACACCGCGAATGGGTAAAGGCGCTGGCCGACCGCCTTCTGTCGGACGGGATCGATGCAGTCCTGGACCAATATGATCTCGAGCTGGGTGACAGGTTGCCGCAGTTCATGGAGCAGTCGGTCAGGTCGTCGGACTATGTTCTTATCGTCTGCACCCCAGCATATAAGCAGAAGGCCGATGCGAGAATCGGCGGGGTTGGATACGAGGGCCATATCATCAGCGGAGAACTGTTCTCTGGGCATAATGAGAGGAAGTTTATCCCGGTAATAAAGGAAGGGGGCGTTGAGGAAAGCCTCCCGACCTTCCTCAAGGGGAAATTGGCGGTCGACTTGGGCGATGGGGTCGAGTCTCGTGGCTATAACGATTTGCTTGCGACTCTTTATGGGGTCAAGAAGAAGCCGTCGGTTGCGCCCAAGCGCCGCATCGCTCAGACGTCTTCGAAAAAACGCGAAGAAGAGGGCGAGGGCTCTGAGCCCATCAGAATCGTCGGTATTGTGGTCGATGAGGTGGGAGAACCGAGGAACGACGGAACGAGGGGGAGTGCCCTGTACGAAGTGCCGTTCCGATTGTCGAGACGCCCCAGCTCTCTGTGGTGCGAGCTCTTCTTGAAGTCCTGGGACTTGCCGCCAAGATTTACCACCATGCATAGGCCACATATCGCATCGGTTGCCGGTGACGAAATAGTCCTCAACGGGACCACCATCGAAGAGGTGAGGGACTACCACCGCGACACCCTCATCCTGTGCGTGGAAGAAGCCAACAGGCTTGAGGCCGAATACCTTGAGAGGGAACAAAAGCGTCGAGCGCGTGAAGATGCCTCCCGGGCAGCCTATAGGAAGAACGTTGAGAACGTCGCCGGGACGATTGATTTCTAGCTCGGCTGCTTGCGCGAGGGCGTAGCCATCGGCCTCGCGGCCGATGGGTCCCGCTTATGGGCGGCCCCTGCGACGCGCGGAATCGCTCTCGTTGCGGCTCTCTGTAACGCTCCCATGGGTCGCATTTCGTCTAGCTCCGCTCGCGCCACCCTTCCCGTCGCCCGCATCATCAGGGCTGCATCGGTTAGAATCGTGTGTGCGACGCATTCCGTGCGCGGGCGGCCGAAGACTTGATCGGAGGTCCCCAATTGCTGAAATTCCTTAACGCGCTCGCCGCCCTTGCGACGGTCGGCACGTTCATCATTGCGTTTCTTGATTCGTATGAGGTTCGGTTTAAGGTCCGTAGGCGCACGCGCGGTGCGGACGGTTCTCGGCGTTTGCGCCGCAAGCGCAAATAAAAACGGCCGGGGTTGCAGCCCGGCCGTTTAACACGTTAGAAAACTAGGCCGCCCGCGCTCCTTAACACTTACGCGGGATGCGTCGTTTTCTAAAAACATTCTACCCGTCCGGCTGCGGGTCCGTCTACATTTTCCAAATCAAATCACCAGATGCCTACTGAGCCTTGATTATCAACTTTATCCGAACACCTCCCACATTCATCCGTACATGTGCGGATGAATGTGGGAACCCGATACCCTGAGGGCCGGATCGGCCGGCCCCGGGAGATCGGAGGACGGCATGTCCGGAAAGAAGAAAAGTGGCTC
>ERZ772816.237-NODE-237-length-64752-cov-4.587369_pt1 | contig 64752 bp, 59 predicted proteins | sample MGYA00511359_ERZ772816 | MGnify/ENA primary metagenome ERZ772816 (study PRJEB29015, sample SAMEA2737710) | human gut metagenome | biome: human gut; feature: human-associated habitat; material: faeces | place: China | collected 2012 ...
AGCTGTTCAACCAGGGTATGATCACTGGTAAGAATGGTATCAAGATGAGTAAGTCGAAAGGAAATGTCGTATCCCCGGACGATCTGGTACGCGACTACGGCTGCGATTCCCTGCGTCTCTATGAGCTTTTCGTAGGACCGCCGGAACTGGATGCAGAGTGGGATGACCGCGGTATCGAGGGCGTATCCCGTTTCCTGAACCGTTTCTACAACCTGGTTATGACCAGCAAGGACAAAGACATCAAAGAGACCAAGGAAATGGTTAAACTGCGCCACAAACTGGTATTCGACATTGAGCAGCGTTTCGAGCAGTTCAGCCTGAATACCGTTATCTCCGGTTTCATGGAGTACAACAACAAGCTCATCGATCTGGCGAAGAAAGAGGGCGGCATCGACAAAGAAACCCTCAAGACCTTCACTATCCTGCTGGCACCGTTCGCACCGCATCTGGGTGAAGAGCTGTGGCAGGAGCTCGGCGGCACCGACAGTGTCTTCCATGCTTCCTGGCCGGAGTGCGACGCAGAGAAGATGAAGGATGACGAGAAAGAGGTAGCCGTTCAGATCAACGGCAGAGTCCGTGCGACCATCACCGTACCGGCAGACATCTCCAAAGAAGATGCCATCGCCGCTGGTAAAGAGGCTATCAAGGACAAGCTGACTGGAAATATCGTAAAAGAAATTTACGTTCCGGGACGGATTGTGAATATTGTTATGAAATAAATAAAAACGGCATGGGAAGAAGCAGAAGAATCTGTGACTTTTCTGTGCAGATAAGGTCAGCGGCCATACAGGGGAGAAAAACTGTGTGGTCGCTGTTTTTTGCCCGCTCCTTTTTCGCGTGCCTGCTATTTGATTTCCTAAATGATAAAATAAAATTATGTGATTTCAGAAGGGATAGGTGAATATGGGAATGTTTGTCAACCCGGACAATTCGGCATTTCAATCAGCCCTGAATGCAAAAAGCATTCTTGATGAGGAAAAACTCATTTGGAATGCTTTTTGCTGTCTATACGAAACATTCCATATGGCGCTTCTGGGAGGAAGCGAAGGTGTGGAGTACTATCGTTCAATAAAATTGTCTAAAAAGTCTACCAATTCAAAAGATAAATTTTATATCATAAATGCAACATAATAGCTTGTAGCTAGAAAAATCAGAATAAAAAATTTCGCAGAATATCTAGTTCTGCGAAAATCTTCAATCATTATACGATACTTTCAAGGTTAATTCAATAGAAGTTTCTCCCAAGAATCTCTTATGAAATTATTAAGTCGTCATTTCTGAACAAAATTTTCTGAAATTCTCATATAATATTCCCCTTTGCTTTTGAAATTTTTGTCAATACAGCATCTGGGTTCTGCATATAAAACCGTTTATTTTCGCAGAACTAGATATTCTGCGAAAATCGCAAACATGAAAGGGAGAACGCCTGTATGTGGTACGTGGTGCAGACACCTGTGGGACGCGAGGCAGAAGCGGCAGAAAAACTGAATCATTTTTATCGGGATAAGGCTGAAAAGCCTTGTTTTGTGTTGTCCAAAGAACGGACCTGGCGGATGGGCGGTGTCTACTATGTAGATACGGAAGTCATGTTTCCGGGCTATGTGTTTGTGGACACGGCGGATGAGCCTGTTTTGGAAGACGGAGTGAAATGTCTGGCGGGGCTGGTGCGATTTCTGAATGCTGGTTCGGAAGCACATCCATATGGAACGGCAGTCCCCCTGAAAAAAGAGGAAGAGAAATTTCTGAAAGAACTTCTTCGGGAGGATTCTTCCCACACCGTCCGGCGGTTTCTGGTGCGGGCAAATGACGCGGGGGAGATCGAATGGGCGGAAGGGGTGCTTGGTGAGATGCTGCCAAAGATCATCCGGAAGCGGCTGCGGAAACGAATCGTGACGATTCAGGCAGAACTGCTGAACGAAGCACGACAGGTAGAGCTGGCAATCCGGATGGAAGATGATCCGGAGGCAGTTTTCCCAAAGAAAGGACCCCTGAACCCTAAAAATCTTTCAGGAGATTTCCAGGAAAACGATTTTAGCCGGGTATCGGTCTCTGGAAAGAACCCATCAAAAAAGATAACAAGATTACATGGAGCGGAGAACGATGGAACAAAGCTGGCAGCAGAATAATGAGTATGAGTGTATGAAATATTCGGTTCTGATGCCGGTATATCACAAAGAAAATCCAGCGTATTTCTATCAGGCGGCAGCCAGCATGATGAATCAGACGATTCCTCCAGATGAATTTGTCCTGGTATGCGATGGACCGTTGACACCAGTGTTGGATGAAACGATCCAGACGATTGACCGGGAATGGCCGGGAGTTCTGCAGGTGCTTCGCCTTCCTGTATGCGGCGGAATCGCACGGGCGCTGGCAGCAGGTGTAGAAGCGTGCCGAAATGAATGGATCGCCCGCATGGACAGTGATGATATTGCCTGTCCGGATCGCTGTGAAAAGCAGCTGAAACGATATGCAGAAGAAGCAGCGGGCAAATTGCTGGGAAAGAAAGCAGAACAGGGGAAACTCGGACTTCTGAGCGGAAAAATTGCAGAATTTGTCGCAGCAGAAGTGCCAGAACAGGAAAATGTAGATAACCTAAATGCGCCAGATAGAGGTGAAATTGGAAGTGGGATGAATGGAAAATTGTTTCCGCCGGGCAGAATCACTGGAATTCGGTCACTTCCCTGCCAATATAAAGAAATTTTAACGTTTGCCAGAAAGCGCAATCCGATGAACCATATGGCCGTCATGATGCGGCGTTCAGCTGTGCTGGCGGTGGGAAACTATCATCCGGTTCCGGGGGCGGAGGACTATGAATTGTGGGTCCGTCTTTTGCAGGCAGGATATAAAGCAGAAAATCTTTCGGATATTCTGGTGTATGCGAGAACGGACAATGGGATGATCAAACGCCGCGGCGGTCTGTCCTATGCCAGGGCCGCTCTGAATCTGCAGAAAACGTTTTTTAAAAGTGGATTTTTAAATAGAAGAGAGTATCTGCGAAACTGCGTGATCCGCGTTACTGCAAGTCTGATTCCGGCATCCGTGCGTGGAATACTCTATCAGAAAAAATTGAGAGGAACGCTTTCTGAGGATGCTTAGTGTTCCTATAAAAAGAAACAGGCAGATTACCTGGAATAGAATTACACGTTGGGTTCTGTGGAGTTCGGCCTGAATAAAAACAAAAAGAAGAGGAACTATTTTGAGACAATATGAACCATTCAAACGACTGTTCCGTCTGATAGGTGCGCTGCTCCTGATGGGGGCAGAAGTTGGCGCTTATGGATATGTCTGGAACGGATATTTCAACAAAATGATCGAATTTCCGTTCTGGAGAAGAGGAAACTGGCTGATGATCGCCCTGTATGCGGGACTATTACTATTTTTCCTGCTGACTTACGGGGGATTCCGGATCGGATACCTGAAAAAAGGAAATCTGCTCTGTTCTCAGATCCTTTCGATCGGACTTTTAAATCTGATTACGTATATTCAGATTTCTCTGTTAGATAAAAAATTTCATGATCCCCGGATACTGCTTGGGATGACGGTTGTCCAGCTTTTGATTGCACTGATCTGGACGTTCCTGTTTCAGCAGATATACAGGATTCTGTTTCCGCCAAGAAGAATGCTTTTGGTATGCGGAGACCGTCCGGCCTTTCATCTGATGGAAAAGATTCATTCCAGAGAAGATAAATACTATCTGGAAACAGCCATTCATATCCGGGTTGGCATGAAAGCGATTCTGGAAGAAGCAAAAAAATACGACGCTCTGATCATCGGAGATATTCCGGCGAAGGATCGAAATGCGCTTTTAAAGAAATGTTTTGAGCAGGATATCCGGACCTACACGGTGCCGAAATTATCGGACATTCTGATCCGGACTTCCCAGGAATTAGATATCTTTGACAGTCCTCTGCTATTATCGAGAAATGATGGCATATCGGATCTTCAGCGATTTATTAAGCGGGCGATGGATTTCATCTGTTCGAGCATCGGAATCGTGGTATTATCTCCATTCTTTCTTCTGGTGGCGCTGTCGATCTACCTGACCGACCGCGGTCCGGTCTTTTACAAGCAGACCCGTCTCACAGAGGGCGGAAAAGAATTTCAGATATGCAAATTTCGGACGATGATCCAGAACGCGGAGGCAAAAACCGGGGCGAGACTGGCAGCGGAACACGATGATCGGATCCTGCCGGTGGGACATTTTCTTCGGAGAACTCGCCTGGACGAGCTGCCGCAGCTTTTCAATATCTGGAAAGGTGAAATGTCGATCGTAGGACCGCGTCCGGAACGCCCGGAGCTGGCGGCGGAGATCGAGAAAGAAATCCCGGAATTCTGCTACCGCTTAAAGATGAAAGCCGGACTGACCGGATATGCGCAGGTCTATGGAAAATACAATACAACGTCCTATGACAAACTGAAACTGGATTTGACTTACATACGAAATTACTCTCTGCTTCTTGACCTGAAGCTCATCCTGATGACACCGAAGATCATGATGCTCAAAGAGAGTACGGAAGGAGTCGCAGACAATGGAAAAGCTTCTGACAGTCGTCATCCCGGCGTATAACGCAGAAAAATATATCACATATACCCTGGATTCACTGTGCGCAGGGTGCAGAGACCGGGATTTGAAAAAGAAAAATCAGAGCTGGACAGGAAATGAAACGGAATCAAACATTCAAACCGTATCAGCAAGAATGCCTGATTTTCAACCAGGTATGGATTGGTCCGAATACATGGAAATATTGATTATAGACGATGGATCAAGGGATCAAACCGGTGCGATTGCCGATCAATATGCGGAGCGCTATCCGACCGTTGTCCGTGTCATTCATAAAGAAAATGGCGGTCATGGATCTGGGATCAACTGCGGCATCCAGAATGCATTGGGGCGATATATGAAAGTAGTCGATGCCGATGACTGGGTGGATCCGGAGGCATTGGATCATCTGATTGCTGCGCTGAAAAACTGTCGGGATGATGTGCTGGTCAGCGGTTTCTACTGGCGATTTGAAAACGGAAGCGGAGAGGAAAGCTCCTTTCCGAAAAAAGCAGAAATTCCGGAACCATTTTCAGGGGTGAAATATGGGATTTCCTATGAATTCGATGGAATCGCAGACCAGATTTACATGAAAATGCATGGGATCACATGGAAAACAGAGATCCTGCGGAAAATGCCGCTTTCGATCGATGAACACTGCTATTACGTTGATGCCGAATACATTTTGTATCCGATTCCGTGGGTCAAAACCGTATCCTTTATCCCGGATTTTGTGTATCAATATCGGATCGGTCGGGAAGGACAGAGTGTCAGCCCGGAGAAGATGATCAGGAATAAGGAAAATTATGACCGAGTGATGGAATCATTGCTGTCCTTTTACCGCCTGTATCAGGGCGGAACACTTACCGGAAAAGACGGAAAGAAGATTTCATGCACTCAGGAAAAGCTACAGTATCTTGAAAATGGAATCGCCAGGGTGGCAGCTGGGAGAGTGAAGATACTTCTGAGCCTTCCGGCCGACAAGGAAGTAAAGCATGCATTGATGCAGTTTGAAGATGAATTACTTCGGGACTATCCGGAGATTTACCATGCGAACCGAAATAAGGCGGTGAAGCTGCTGCGGGTAAGCCGGTATGGGCTGTATCGGGCGGCGGTGTGGGCGCTTGGACGGAGCGGAAGGAAATTCTAAAAATGAAGATAGATCCGTCAGAGGTATAAAGACAGATTAGAAACTATATAATCCCAAAACATGGAATGAGGAACGGCAGTTCCTAAAAGGACTGAAAAGGAGACACAGCGGATGCGTCTACAAAATATACGATTTCCGGAAGCAGATATCTGCAGGGAAGAAGAATTGTATTTCCATCGGAATGGAGAATGGATCGATTTCAATGGATATTTCAACCTTTTCTATATCGAAAAAAGAAAGAAGTACACAAACCAGGAAAGTTTGACGCTGCACCTGGAATTGAATGGCTGTCAGGCAATTCGTCTGATGCTGGATGAGAATATCATTCAGGAAAAGATGCTGACGGGGGGAAAAGAAACTCTGGATCTGGAGTTCCCATATCCGGAGACGGAAAAAGGAGTTTTCTGGTTTTCGGTGAAACCAGAAAAAAACTCCGAGGCAGAGAATAGATTTGAAAAATCGGCAGCGAAACCAGAAGAAAATAGTATTTGTGATATATCTGCTTATGTAAAGGGCTGGTATGAAGGAACCTGCCAGAACGAAAAGCCGGTGCGGATCGCAGCGGTTGTCTGCACATTCAAACGGGAACCCTATGTGCTTCGAAATTTGAAAAGTGTTCTCCGTTTTCTGGAACAGCCGGAAAATGCTTCTCTGAATCTCTGCTACTGGCTGGTAGATAATGGACGAACCCTTTCAGAGCATGAAGAGATCAGCCATCTGGCGGCCAGGTATCCAGACACAATCCGGATCATCCCGAACCGCAACGTCGGCGGCGCAGGTGGTTTCACCAGAGGCATGATCGAGGCGATTGAAGAAAAAGAACGCCTTGGCTTAACACATGTCCAGATGATGGACGATGATGCTGTTATGGATCCAGAACTGTTTGTGCGGGCGTATGGGTTCCTGGGGATGCGGAAGGATGAGTGGGAGGACATCACGCTGGGAGGAAGTCTTTTGCGGGAAGATTTTCCGTATATTCAGCAGGCATCTGGAGAATGGTTTAAAGATTTTGCAGTTCAGAATGATTTTCCGCTTGCTGATTTGAGAGATTATAAGACTTGTACGGAGTCTTATATGTGTGAAGCTGCTCATAAGAATACACCGTATTCCGGCTGGTGGTGCTGTTGCATGAGTCTGAATGTAGTAAGAGAAGATAATCTGCCGATACCGCTGTTTCTGCATCACGATGATATCGAGTTTGGCATCAGAAACCAGAAAAATGGAATCGTCTTTTTGAATGGTTTTGGAGTCTGGCATAAAGGATTTGAACTGACATTTCCGGGAGTGAATACCTATTATGATGTTAGAAATACGTTAATTACAACAGTCTTAACACAGCCTGAAAAAAGCCGCTGGGAGATCCTGAAGTGGGTTTGGAAGAGAATTACCGTGTCTGTGATTGAATTTCGATATGGAGAAATGAAACTGGTGTATCAGGCATTTCGGGATTTTTGCAAGGGACCGGAATGGCTTTATAAGACAGATGCGGAAAAGTTGAATAATTGGCTCAGAGATCAGGTTAAGATGGAACCGATTCAAGACTTGGAAAAAGAGCTGACAGCAGAAGAATATCTTCGGATTCGGCAGTATATCCAGGAGTACAAAGATTCCTATGGAATGAAAAATGTAAGGAATTATTTCAGCCCAGCACGAAAAATGACGAAGCTGATAAAGAAAGTAACGTTTAATGGGTGGCTTCTTCCGGCGAAAAAGGAAGTGATACCGCTGTCTCCGATAGATCCGCCGTTTGATGCATTTCGAAGAAATAGAATCGTTTTATTTGAGCCTTTTTCAGGAAAATGTTTGGTTGGAAGCAGGAGATACTCAAAACTGGTACAGGCGGTTTGCATGTATATCAGTACGGGAATCAACTTGAAAAAATTGGTACAGGCAGAAGAAGCGTACAGGAAAGGGGTAAAAAAGATAACGAGGGAGGATGCCTGGAAACGTTATCTGAAGATAAGAAATGAATCGATTTAAGAGACAGCTAAATGGATTTTATCAGTACAGGCATTTATTGCAGGAACTGGTAGAACGAGATATTAAATTGAAATATAGGAGAAGTTTTTTGGGATATGTATGGAGCATTCTGAATCCATTGATGATCATGATCATCATGGTGGCTGTTTTTTCCAATATGTTTCGGTTTGATATAGAGAATTATCCCGTGTATCTGATTATTGGACAAACTATTTTCAATTTTGTATCTGAATCGACGAATCAGGCAATGTGGTCGATTACGGGAAATGCGTCATTGTTGAAGAAGACGTATGTTCCTAAATATATTTTTACTTTATCGAAGGTTACCAGTGCTTGCGTAAATACTATCTTTTCATTAGGTGCAATGTTGATCGTATTTGTTGTATGCAAGGTAAAGCTAAATGTATATATGCTGTTCATTCCAGTGATTATATTGCAATTATATGTGTTTTGCATTGGCATGGGAATGTTTTTATCACAGGGAAACGTTTTCTTTCGCGATATTCAATATATATATTCAGCTTTTGTAACAGCTTGGATGTATGTAACACCGATTTTTTATCCATTAAGTCAATTACCAGATGAACTTGCATGGGGGATAAGAACATTTAATCCATTATATTTATATATTACACAATTTAGGCAGATTGTATTGAATCAGGTTATGCCAGATATGACTTTAATTATTAATGGATGTTTAGTAAGTACGGCAGTATTGCTGATTGGAACTCTATGCTTTATGAAAAATCAGGATCGTTTTATTTTATATATTTAAAAACGGAGGAAAAATTGTGGCGGATAATGAACAATATGCAGTGGAAGTAGAACATGCAGTCGTTCGATTTAATATCGCATCTGAACGAATAGATAATTTAAAAGAATATTTTATTAAATTGATAAAAAGGGAATTGATGTTCAAAGAATTTTTGGCATTAAAAGATGTTAGCTTTTCTGTGAAAAAAGGAGAATCCTGGGGAATAATCGGAACAAATGGCTCGGGAAAATCGACCCTTTTGAAACTGATATGTGGAATATTAAAACCGTATAAAGGAAGTGTAAAGGTAAACGGGAAAATTGCTCCAATGATTGAGTTGGGAGCTGGATTTGATGGTGATTTAACTGCAAGCGAAAATATTTTTTTAAATGGTGCTGTGCTGGGATATGATAAAAAATTTATGAAAGAGCATTTCGATGAAATTGTAGAATTTGCAGAGTTGAAAGATTTTTTGGAAATGCCTATAAAAAATTATTCGTCCGGTATGGCTGCCAGATTGGGATTTGCGATTGCTACAGTTGTAAGACCAGATATCCTTATTTGCGATGAAGTATTATCAGTAGGTGATTATGCCTTTCAGCAGAAATGTGAAAAAAGAATGAATCAGATGAGAGAAGAGGGAACAACGCTTTTGTATGTATCGCATTCGATTGATTCGGTTAGAGAAGTATGCGACCACGCACTGTGGCTGGATAAGGGAGTTGTTAGAATGGCTGGAGATGTGGAATCGGTAGCAAATGCATATATGGGAGAATGTACACATGAGTAATAAAGTACATTTAATAAAAAGAGCGATTGAAGTTGCTTATGATAACGCAAAATACTCCATGTATGAAGTGCCTAAAGGAATATTAAAATGCAAAAAAAAGTTGTGCAACGTACATACTCATTACATTGTTATATGTGATCATATTGGAGATTTTCTGATAACAATGGGATATATAAAGGCATACAGAGAAAAGAATAATATAAAGCATATTACTATCTGTATCACGCAGAAATTTATTCCGCTGTTAAGAAATTATTCGGAATATTTTGATGCATATAAAATTCTGGACATACAAGAATTGTATGAAATTCTGAAAATTGGGTCGACTAAATTTGGTTGTCATGCATTATTAAAGATGCCCAATATAACACTTGTAAATCCAGGCAATGCGTTTGTATTGGAATATTTTGAGTATATAAAATATTTTCCGAATATTTCTCTTCATGATTGTATTAAATATGGAATATTTCATTTGAAAAAAGAAGAAGAGTTTGTGGTACCAAAGGTCAGGATAAAAGAAAATAACGAAAACGAATTAAAGAAGGTTCTTATATGCCCAGATGCTCAATTCTTAAGGAAAAAAGAAAATAATATATTCTTAGAAAAAATAGTAGAGGAATTAATAAAAGGCGGATATTCAATTTATACTAATACACCATTTAAAGATGAGAAAGCACTTCCGAGAACACAAAGTAAAAAAATGTCATTGCAAGAAGTATGTGATTTTACTTTTAATGGAGGAGTTGTAATTGGTATAAGAAGTGGATTGTTTGATTTGCTTGCATATATACCAGGGAGAATTGTGACGATATATCCGGATAAGGAGTATTTTTCTTTGTTTGATTTAAAATCATTACCTAATACAAAAGCAGATATGCTTCAGGTGTTTGAAAATGAAGAACTAGAAACAGAAGTAAAAAAAATAAAAAAATTTATTGGAGGAGAAAAATGGCAGTAGACTATATTGTTATTCAAGCGGGAGGAAAAGGAACAAGATTAAAGCACTTGACAAAAAATAAACCTAAGGGAATAGTGCCAGTTAATAATTTGCCGATTATTTTTCACTTGTTTCGAAAATATCCTAATAAACATTTTATTATTATTGGTGATTATAAGCATGAAATTTTGGAAGAATATTTAGAAGCGTTTTGTAAAGTGAAATATATTACAGTCAAAGCAGATAAAACAGGTACATGTGCAGGAATAGAGAAAGCATTACAGTATATACCGGATAAACATTCATTTATGCTGATTTGGTCGGATTTGATATTAGGAGATAGTATAAATATCGAGCAGTGCATAGATGATAATTTTATCGGTATTTCGAAGGACTTTGAATGCAGATGGTCTTATAAACAGGAAAGTTTTCAAGAATCTCCATCAAAGGAGCATGGTGTAGCAGGAATGTTTGTTTTCAAAGAAAAAGCGTTGCTGAGAAATGTACCAGCCGAAGGAGAATTTGTGCGTTGGTTAGGAACAACAGAAATCCAATTTAAAGAGTTTCCGTTGAATGGAACTAGAGAAGTAGGAACTTTACTTGCGCTTGAAGAAACATCACAAATACAGTACAGATGCCGTCCGTTTAATTCAATGGAAGAGAAAGGTAATATTTTAATAAAAAGACCGGTGGATGAGCAGGGAGAAAAGCTGGCTGTTCGAGAAAGAAATTGGTATCAAGAAGTAAGTAAATATAATTTTAAGCAAATTCCAACATTATATGAGTTGAATCCATTAACAATGGAAAAGATAGATGGAAAAAATATTTACCAGGTAGATTTGACATTAGATGAAAAGAAGATAGTAATTGATAATTTGATTGATTCATTGAATAAATTGCATTCATTGAAAAAGGTTTCTGCAGATGCATTTAGTATGGTAGAGGCATATTATCATAAGACGGTGAATCGTTTAGAAAGTGTTCGAGATTTAATACCGTTTGCAGATAGAGAGTACATTCGTATTAATGGTAAAAATTGCAGAAATCCATATTTTTATAAGGCGTCAATACGAGATAAGGTTGAAAATGAATTATGCAATGAAAAAGAGTTTGCTTTAATTCACGGTGATTGTACATTTTCAAATACAATGGTAGATAAATCTCTTAACATTATTTTCTTAGATCCAAGAGGATATTTTGGATTTAAGGAATTATATGGCGATGAAAAATATGATTGGGCGAAAGCATATTATTCAATTGCTGGAGACTATGATCAGTTTAATAATAAAAAATTCAAGCTGGAAATAGAAGAAGGTCAAGTTAAATTGCAGATAGAAACTAATGGCTGGAAAGATGTGGCAGATTACTATTTAAGTAAAATAGAAAATGTTGAACCTGAAAAAATCAAGTTTTTACATGCTTTGATTTGGCTTTCATTAACTACATATGCATGGGAAGATTTTGACTCTATATGTGGGGCTTTTTATCAGGGAACTTATTTATTAGAGGAAATTTTATAGTAAAGGAGATAAAATATAATGTTAGAATACTTTAATGATATTATGAATACATGTGAGGAGTCATTAAGATCACTTGATGTAAAACAGTTTGAACGGTTAATTGATCATTGCATAAAATGTATCGATAATGGAGGTAAAATTGTTGCTAGTGGTTTAGGTAAAAATGTTCCGATTTGCGAGAAGTTTGTTGGAACAATGAATTCTCTCGGTATGGATGCGCGTTTTTTACATACTAATACAGCAGTGCATGGTGACTTGGGAATGGTCGGAAAAAATGATATTGTGCTTCTTCTTTCCAAAAGCGGAAATACGGTTGAATCAGTTATGCTGGCCAATTATTTACTTGAACGAGGAACGGAAACATGGCTGCTAAGTTTTAGTAAACAGTCTAAATTGATTCCGATTTTAAAGGAGCATCTTATTTTAGATTTAAAAAATGAGGGAGACGAATGGAATATTGTTCCAAACAATTCGACTACTGTATATTTAATTCTTCTTCAGGGTTTAGCAATGCAGATTGCTAAAAAAAGAGGCGTTACATTAGATGATTTTAAAGTCAATCATCCAGGTGGTGGAATAGGAGCTAAATTAAGAGGAGAAAAAATATGAAACTAACATTATCTGCATTACCGCACACGTGGATCTTGGATCTGGACGGAACAATAGTAGTGCATAATGGATATAAAATGTACGGGAAAGATGTTTTTTTGGATGGAGCAAAGGAATTTCTTTGCTCTATTCCACAGGAAGATATGATTGTTTTTCTGACATCTCGAAAAAAGGAATATGCAGATGTAACAGAAACATTTTTGAATGAAAATGGAATTAGATATGACACAATCATTTATGAAGCACCATACGGGGAAAGAATTCTTATAAATGATAATAAACCATCTGGTCTGACAATGGCTTATGCTGTGTGCAAAGATAGAGATGAAAAAAATGATTTGTTCATAGAAGTGAATAGTGAATTATAGCTTTGAAAGAAAATATGAAAAATATTATATTAGATATACTAAAACAGGCTTTATGCGGAAGAAAATTGTGGAAAAAGATAATTTCAAAAAACAAAGTTGATTTGAAATATGATTTTGTTGTGTTGGTTAGTAAGGATGATAAGCAATGTGCGTATTATACACTTTTATATCTTAATAAATTTATTGAAAAATTAGAATTAAGAAAAAATTGGTTAGAAAAACAAAATGTGCCCGTAATAAGAAGAAATGAGAAGTTTTTTGTGTTGACTGATGATGGAAATGTTGAGAAATATGCTAAAATGTTATCTCGCAGAGTGACAAAAGTTGAAATTTTGAAAAAGGAAGAATTAGATAATGTTGTTACATATTATTCAGTTTATCCATATACTGATAGGCTATTGATCGGAAAATATAGTGGAATAGCAGGAAGAAAAGGTTGTGAAGTTTTATTGAAATCTAAGCTATCTATTGAAGAATTAGTAGCTGATGGAGTCTATGATTTGAAAATAGGAAAAATCAATAGAAAGACACGTCCAAGAATTCCTAAAAAAATCTATAAAGATCCAGATTTCTATAACTATGTATGTCAAAATGATTTGAGGATAAATGATGAATGATATTAAAACAAAAATTGAACGATTAATTGATGAATATAATTTGGTGAATAATCAGATTGGATTGTGTTCATTAAATGGCGAATATTATGAGGCAGCGAAAATTTTTCAAAATAATGGAATTTTTCCGACGGCAATAGTGAATGTTTTTGTTAATCAAAAAGGTAAAAAATATTTAGGAATTCCTGTGGTTAGTTTGAAAGATTTTATAGAAAATAATTCGATGCCTTGTGTGTTTATAGATCGTTTTACATACCGCGAATATAGAGATGAAATTGAAAAAAATGGGTATATTAGAGGAAAAAATTTGTTTGTCGATTTTGAGAATAAAAAAGATATTGTTTTTTTAATCAACACATCGATAAAACAAATAGAAATAGTCTACAAAAAATTCAAAGGGAAAATAAAAGCGTTAAAAACGTATACAAAAAAAATCGTCGATTTAATAGTTGGATATAAAATTTATAAAGACATAAGAATAAAATATCATGAAAAAGATAAGCCCATTTATGTATATGATTATTCAGGAATGGGAGATGTTTATGTTTTTTGTCTTTTATTAAAAATGAATATAGAAAAAATTGCTCCGAATGGGATGTTATTGACGGTAGTAGGGGGAGTTAGTGTACGTGTTACAAAGTTGTTTAATATGGAGGACACGGTTACTGTTATCAAATTAACAAAAAAAGAATCACAAACTTTAACATATTTAGCAGGACTTGCAGAAGAAAAATTAAATATACATCCTATGACACCGTTTCCAGCAAACTTATATACGGATTTTTATTCACATTATCTATATGGTAAAAAAATAAATATGTTAGAGGCGTATAGCTATACGATGTTTTCGCTGGAAACTCCGAAGGTTGCTTATCCTGAATTGAACATAGAAGAAAGCCAGATATGTAAAATGTTTGAACAACACGATTTGAAAAGAGGAAATACGGTTATTATTTCCCCATATGCTAATACAATTATAGGATATGAGCCATTGTTTTGGGAAAAGGTGGTTGAAAAATTAAAAAAAGAAGGCTTTGATGTTTGTACAAATTGTGCTGGAAGAGAAAAGGCAATAAATGGAGCAAAAGCATTTCCATTTCCATTAGAATTGGCAGAGGCTGTTTTGAACTATGCAGGTTATTTCTTGGGATTAAGAAGTGGATTTTGCGATTTAATATGTAATGCGGAAGCTTTTAAGTATATTATTTATCCGGATTACTTGATTTTTAATTCTAATGTATACGAATTTTGTTCATTTGAAAAAATGAAAATAGGGAGAAATATTAAAGAAATATGTTGGGATTACGATGATATGAATATGTTGCAAAAGTGTATTGTTCATTCATTTGTTAATGCAAGAAAATATAAGGTGGAGGAAAGAAAAAATGGTAGAAGATAATCCGAAAATGATTGAATTGGAAGAAATGAAAGGTTTTTGTGATAGGTTCGAAGATATTTATATTTGGGGACATACGATGCAATCTATGTTGATATCCAAATACTTGTTTATGGCTGAAATTAAAATAAATGGGTTCATTATGACGATTGTAAGAGATTGCGATCGGTACAATGAACCGTTTCCTGTAGAATCAATAGCAAGTATAAATAAATTACCTTATTTAAGAAAAAGGAAAATAGGCGTTATACTTCCATGTTTAGATGATGAAAGAAATCAAATTATTGAAATGCTGAAAATGATCGGAATATCAAATGTATATATTGTGAGTGAATGGAACAAAAGAACTATTGAGAAGAAAATGATGCCAAGATCTTTGAATGATTTTTATTTGGAGGTAAATTTAGCGGACCATTGTAATCTGAATTGTCAGTGTTGTGATCATTTTTCGCCGATAGCGTCAAAAACATTTTTGGATTTTGAACAGTATGTGAAAGATATTAAAAGATTAGCTTATTTGACGGATGGAAAAATCGGACTGATGAAATTACAAGGTGGAGAACCATTGTTGAATGAACGATTAATTGATTATATACGCGTTACGAGAGAATCTTTTCCGGAGTCACATATTTGTTTATTTACAGATGGAGTGCTTTTATCTAAGTGGGGGGGGTACCAAGGAGAAAAAAATATATGGAATGCTGTGCTTAAATATGAGATTGAAATACGCATGACACAATATCCGATTCCGTTGACAATGGAAAAGATAGTAAACGTTGCAAAAGAGTATGGAGTTCCAGTTACATTTGATCCGCCAGAATTTAAAAAAGGAGCACGGCTTTGGATCTTTTCGGAAATTGGTGCTTTGGGATATAAGGGAATTAAACATTCGGTAAAACATCCATTTGATTTAACAGGAAATCAAGAAAAGTTTAGATGGATTAGTTGCTATCAGTTTAATGAGAGCATTGTGTTGCGAGATGGAAAAATATATACTTGCCCGATGATCCCGTACTCTCATTATTTTAACGAATATTTTAATAAAAATTTGGAAGTGAAAGACGATGCATACATTGATATTTATCAGGCTCAATCGTTTGAAGAAATAGCAGAGTTTTGTACACATCGAACATCATTTTGTGATTATTGTGCGGTACATAAGAGAAATTCAAGACCTTGGAAGCAATCGGAACACAACATAGAAGAATGGACTTTGTGAGATTATGCAAAAAGCACAAAATAATATAGGATAGGGGAAATTTAGAACTCAGCAGCGTTCAGATAATTATCTTAATATGTCAGAGATAAACTTTACAACAGAAGAAACATATTTTTGCTTTTACATTTGACAATAATGTTCTGAAGACATATCGTTGCGTAAAATATAAGTAAGATTGGCAAGATTAATGAAAAATAAAGACATATTTTTAAGAGGACTATTTTACATAGCCGTCTTCACCAAACAATTCTACCTTCTCCCCAGCGGCAGCATCGGCATCGCGGATTTGTTTTTCGCCTTATCAGGTGTTCTGACATTTGCCCTGGCCCGGAGAAGTGGTAAAAAAATCTGCTATCAGGAAGATTTTCCATGGGCGGTCTTCCTGATATTTGCAGCTGTCATTAATGGCATTTATTTTGTTCGGACAGGAAAAGGAAGTTTTTCGTTACATACGCTTTATTGGATTTATTCTGCATTCCTGATCTGGACGTTCCGGACACTTTATTCGGATTCGTTTATGCGGGGACTTTGCTGGATGTGCCGGATCAACCTGGTGTTTCAGACAATTGTTTTGATTTCCGGACGCGGACGCTATTTTCATGAGAGCTGGGGCGGTTCCCGGTTTATGGGAACGTTTAATGATCCGAACCAGTTTGCATTTTTCATTTTTACGATGATTCTGGTGCTTTTTATGGAATACCGGCGGAAGGCAGAGTATACAGTCAAGACACGGATTGCGTGCTGGGGAATGTTTTTTCTGGGAGTTTTTCTGATTGGAAAAGCAAAATCAACCGGTATGTTTGTGGGACTGCTTGCCTTTTTTGTAATATTGACATGGCAGTTTTTCTGGGAAAGATGCACGCACTCAAAGTATAAAAAACTCTGGTGGTTCGGCGGGGCAGCTGTTGTAGTGATGCTGGCGCTGGGCGTCTATCTGATCTGGCCAGGGGCAAATTTTGATGTTTCGCAGACGGATTATACGCTTCTTTCCAGAATTCAGCAGAAGATCTGGAAACTGGCAAATGGAAATCTCTATGATCTGCTGTATGACAGAAGTGCGGAACGGCTGGTATTGACGCCTCAGTATCTGTTTTATGGAGCGGGAGAGGGCTTTTTTGAACGTTTTATTCCGTATGATGGATTTGAAAAACTTCTGAGTCCGGGTGTGTTTGATGTTTTTCATGTTAATGAGATTCATTCCAGCTTTTTTGATGTGTGGTTTTCGTATGGGCTGATTCCTACCACATTTCTGGTGTATTGGATTGTGAAAAATGTGATTCGGTGTGAGAAAGCGCAGAGGGCGGCGGTGCTGGCACTTCTGGCAGAGAGTTTTACGCTGATGAACTGCAGGCAGCCGTTTTTCTGGTTTGTTATTGTGATGGCGGGAATGTCTGGGAAGAAGGGAAGAAGGACATGAATTTGAAATACCTCATTCGTATGCCTGCCATTTTGATTTCAGGTATTTTGGCGGGGACTATTTTTTTGTGGCTTGCCTTTCTTATACCGGATAAGTTGATTTATGAACATGGTGCAGAGTCAGTGGAAATCTTTACCGGTGAAGGACTCTATCCGTTTGTTGGAAATACGCCGGCGGAAGAATTGGATAACTGGACGGATTCGCTCATGATCCATACAGCCTGTTATCAAAAAGAAGATGCGTCTGCTTTAGAGAGTGCAGTCGCTGCCTATCGACCGGTTTATCAGGATGCAGATCCAATTACATCATTTCGAATGGATGTGAAAGGGATAGATAATGGGATGGAAATAACTTCGTATGCGCGTTATTGGCATGGTTATTTGGTATTCCTGCGCCCACTACTCTTTTTTATGGATTATCAGGGAATTCGGGCACTTACAAATTTGGGAGTTGTGTTTACCCTGCTGCTTATAACAGGAACATTGATTAGGCAGAAACGCTACTGTTTGATACTTCCATTTTTATGTACGGCACTGTTTTTGAGACCGTTGGCGATTGCGTTTTCGATCCAGTTTTCAAGTGTGTATTATGTGATGATATTCAGCCTGTTTTTGATTTTGGTCTGTCGGAATCAAATGGAACAGGACGGGCGCTATCTGTATCTGTTTTTGATAAATGGCATGATAACTGCTTATCTGGATTTACTGACTTATCCTGCGGCAGCACTTGGAATTCCACTGGTATTTTTCCTGGCAACGGGGAAAATGGTTAACTTCCTTGAAGCAGTGAAAAAAACAATTGGTGCATTTGCTTCATGGGCTTTTGGATATTTTGGTATCTGGAGCGGAAAATGGCTGATTGGCTCTTTGGTTTTAAAACGCAATGTGCTGGCAGATGCAATGAATCAGGCGAAGCTGAGAACCGTAACTGTAACGGGTGAAAGGGTATTTGCACGCAGCGCGGTATTTCTGCGAAATATTAAGTACAGTTTCTATGGCATTCTGATACCGGCGGTATTGATATTGGGGCTTTTTTCAGTGTATCTTTTGTGGAGACACCGTCATCGTGCGAAGCAGCTGGTATGGCATATGCTGCCATATCTGATTCTTTGCCTGCTGCCGTTTGCCTGGTATGCCGTGTTTGCAAACCACTCGATGGAACATGTGTTTTTTACATACCGTCTTATAGCAATTTCTGTGTCTTCCTGGCTTTGTATGTGCGCTGCGGAAGGTAGTTAAAGGTCTGTCAGGTGTAAAAGCATATGCTTCTGGTACGCAAGAATCGCAGGAATACAGAGGTGTATAGGGAGATCAATCAGGCAGTGAAATAGGAAGGGGTGTCTTTCAGAGGAAGGACACTCTTTATATTTTTTTTGGGGGGGGGGAAATAGTAGAAAGAAGATTATTTTGAAACATCAAAAGTTTGTTAAAAAAGGATGTTATTCTGCTTGCATCTCCTGTAAGGATATGCTACATTTAACATAACAAGCATATATTTTTCTTTACCACATTTCATATATTTATCTATATTCTAAAAATAATCTAAGAAAATCTTATGCTTATCCAAGTCAACAATAATTGAAGAGCAGGAGATTTTCAAAGGGTTAAAAGAAAAGTGGAAATTCTCCTGCCAGAAGGGAGAATGAATGAGAAATATGAATTCTGTAAAAGTAAGGCGGGATCACAAGGATACGTTGTTTCGGATGATTTTCAGTACAAGGGAGAACCTGTTGAGTCTGTATAATGCGGTAAATCATTCACATTATACGGATGCAAAAGAGTTGGAGATCGTGACGCTGGAAAATGCAGTTTATATGAATATGAAAAATGACCAGGCATTTTTGCTGGATATGCAGTTGAATTTGTATGAACATCAGTCAACCTGGAATCCGAATATGCCGTTGCGTTTTCTGATTTATGTGACGAAAGAATACCAGATGCTCATTCGGAATCAAACGCTGTATGCGTCAACGCTGGTAGAATTGCCGACCCCACACTTTGTTGTATTTTACAATGGAGAAGAGGAGCGGGAAGCGGAAAGTGTTCTGAAACTGTCACATTCATTCTGCCAGAAGGCGGATGAACCAGAGCTGGAATTGATAGTGAAGGTATTGAATATTAATCTGGATAAAAAACAGAGGATTTTGGAAACTTGCTGCCTGTTGAAAGAGTATATGCTTCTGGTTGACAAGATTCGTAAATATGCGGCAGAGTATAAGGATATAAACCGGGCGGCAGAGCAGGCTGTGACGGAATGTATTGAGGAAAATATACTGGCTGATTTCCTGAGAAAGAATCGAACGGAGGCGATAGAGGTGTGTATTTTCGAATATGATGAGAAACGGGAAAAGGAATTGATTCGGAAGGCAGAGTATGCGGAAGGTAAGAAGGAAGGATTAAAGGAAGGTCAGAAGCAGGGTGAAGAACGAGTGTTTGGAATTTATAGATTATATCGAGATAAATATACAGAAAACCAGATTGCAGAACAGATGAAAATAGATGTGGATGAAGTTAGGAATATTTTGGAAAAGTTTAAGGAATAGGTGCGGCGGTTGGTTATACATATGCTGATATTATCATTGAACCGCAAAATCCGGATAATGGCATTATCTTTGAATTTAAGCATTCCAAGGAAGTGTCAGGATTAGATAAGACCTGTGAAAGAGCGCTCAAGCAAATCAGAGATCGAAGGTATTCTGAGTATCTGAAAAATGATGGTCGCCATAATATAATGCTTTATGGCATCGCTTTTTACAAAAAGAGATGTAAAGTAGTGGTTGAGAAACTGAAAGAAGCATAATGTTGATCAGCCCGCTTACTATAATCGTATACGATTTGTAGGTGGGCTTCTTTTTTGATGCTATGTCAATAGTTGGGAGAGAGTATGAAATTTCTAAAGATAAGTGCAAAATTATGTTTGATGCTGCTTGCAAGTCTGTTTGCAGGCATATTTTTACTATGGTGCGTATTTTTGCTGCCGGATCGTTTGACCCAGACGCATGCAGCCCGATCGGCGGAAACATTTTCTTATGAAGGGATAGGTGCGGCGGTTGGTTATACATATGCGGATCAGCTGGATAACTGGACGGATGCGCTTATGATTGGAAATGCCTGTTATCAGAAAGAAGATGCCAGTGCGCTGAACCGCGCGGCTGCAGCCTACCGACCAGATTATCAGAATGGAGATCCGATTACTTCGTTAGATGCATACGTGAAGGCGGAGGAGGACGTTGGCAGTATTGCGTACCCGCGTTATTGGCATGGCTATCTGGTGGCGCTTAGGCCGCTTTTGATGGTAACCGATTATTTGGGTATACGGTCAATTAATACAGTCTTTTTTGCGGTTACAATATTATTACTGGTGTTGGTTATAATAAAAAGAAAACAATATCAGTTGTTCCTGCCGTTAGGAATTACGATTTTATTTTTGCGTCCATTAGCGATTATTCATTCGCTGCAGCTTTCGACGGTATTTTACCCGACGATGCTGTCGGTTATTGTGTGTATTTATTTTCAGAAATGGATGTGCAGGGAGGGACATTTTCTTTATCTGTTTTTGATGAATGGGATTGTGATTGCATACGCGGATTTGCTTACATATCCGGTCGCTTCATTAGGGGTATTACTGACTGTTTTTATGATGATTCAGGAAAAAACGGCGCCTGCAGAGAAGATTCGGCAGATTGTGGCTGGTTCAGTCGTTTGGGGATTTGGCTATTTTGGCATGTGGGCAGGAAAATGGCTGATTTCTTCGATTATTTTACGTCAGAATGTTTTGGCAGATGCCGTTTCGCAGGCACAGGTCCGCGTTTCCAGCAGCTATGGAGAAAATCATTTTTCCAGAGTGATGGTATTTATGCGGAATATAGGTGCCGGATTTATAGGTGTTCTGGTATTAGCGGCGGTTGTCTTTCTTCTGTTGACGATTTTTATGCTGTGGAGAAATAGACAAAGCCTGCATGTTCGGAGTGGCTGGCGGGAGCTCTTCCTATGTATGTTGCCATATCTTATGATTTGCCTGATTCCGTTTGCCTGGTATAGTGTGTTTGTGAATCATTCTTATATCCATATCGTGTTTACATACCGGGCACTGGCAGCAGCGGTGTGCGCGTGGAGTGGAATGTGCATGGTAAAAATGGAGTTTGTGTTTTATAGATAGTAGTGTGCTAAAATTTTAGGAGCAGGTAGAATGCGAAAAAGAGCTTTAAACGAAATAAGGATGGAAGAAATCACCCCCAAAGTAAATTCTTCCATCCCTTTTCTTACTCTTTTACAATTCGAAACTCCCTCCATTTTCCGCTCCGGTAGCGCATCACAACTACAAAGCAGGCGATCAGCCATGCGGGCGGCATGCTCACGTAGTAGCAGCGGAAGCCAACCGGGGTGAGCGCCAGAAGAAAGGAGAGCGTGAGGCGGATGCCCAGGTTGATGAAACCGGAAGCTGCCGGGATCTTGACATCGCCGGCTCCCTGCAGGAAACCGCAGGTGATGTTGGTGATCGTGCTGGTCCAGATGAAGAACATCAGGATGTCGAGATGTTCCTTTGCGCGCCGCAGGGACTCTCCGGTGATGTTGAAGATCTGGAGAAGCGGCCGGTCAAAAAGCAGAACCACGATACTGATGGAGATACTGATCAGGACACCCATCAGGATGGTCGTGCGGTAACCGCGGCGGGCACGGTCCAGCTTTTCGGCGCCGATATTCTGTCCGGCGAAGCTGGAGATGGCGACGTTAAAGCTCTGGGACGGGATGTGTGCGAGCTGTTCGACCTTCAGCATGGCAGCGTAGCCCTCAATGCTGGGAGCGCCGAATGAGTTGATGAGACGCTGCAGGATGAGGAAACCAATCGAATTGACGCCCGTCTGCAGCATGATCGGAATACTCAGGCGCATCAGCAGCGACCCCTGTCCTTTCCAGGCGTAGAGATAACGTCGTTTTGGCAGCAAGTCCGGGAAAATATGCCGCAGGTACAGGAAACTGGCGATGGCAGAACCAGCTTGTGCGATCACGGTCGCAGCAGCCGCGCCAGAGACACCCATATGAAAGATGGAGATAAACACACAGTCCAGCACAATGTTCAGGGCGGCGGAGATCATCAGGAAAATGAGTGCGCCGCGCGAATCACCGTGTGCCCGCAGGATGCCATAGGTAACATTGTAGAGCAACTGGAAAATAATTCCACCGCTGTAGATCAGAAAGTATGCCATACTGTCGAAACGCATTTCTTCCGGTGCCTGCAAAAAAACGAAAATAACTGGACGGGCTGCCAGAAAGCATGCGGCAGTTAAAAATATACTTGCGATCACGGCAATCAGATAGGAGACGGAGATGGATTCCTGTATATCCGTCTCTTTTTTGGCACCGAAATACTGGGCGACTGCGATGTTGACGCCGGCACCGATGGAGGTGCAGATGGCGGTCAGAAGCCAGGTCATGGAGCTGGTCAGTCCGACGGCTCCAAGGGCGGTCGCGCTGATGAGGTTTCCGACGATCACGCTGTCAGCGAGGTTGTACAAAACCTGCAGCAGGTTTGCCCCCATGATGGGCAGGGAAAAGAGCAGGATGGAGGACCATTCCCGCCCTTCGGTCATATCTTTTTTCATATGTATAAAACTCCTTTGATACAGCTAAAATCATGAGTTTAGTGTAGCATAGGGGATGGAAAAAGTAAAGAGAACGGAAAGTGCTGTAAGATAATCTGGTGGCAGCAGAAATTTGTCGTGGGTTCAATGGAGCGCAATGGTAAGATGTAGGCTGTGACTGTAGAATGTAGGCAGGCTGGAATATTTATTTCGTAAGAAAATTGGAAGATTTAGAATACAGGAAGCGCTTGTCAAGTGGAAAGAGGAGGATCTATAATAGAATAGGTTTAACAAATATTAAGAAAAAGAGATGAGGAAATCTTGAATCACAACATGGAAATGACGGAGAAACCGACGGGAAGCGGGGCAGCACGGTGGGGCTTTTATCTGATGGGGCTTCTGATTCTGGCGATGGGGCTTACGCTCAATACGAAAGCTGGACTCGGAGTGTCGCCGATTATTTCACTTTCGTATGCGGCATCCGTGATTTGGAACCGGAATTTTGGTGATATGACCTTTGTCCTGTATGGTATCTTTGTCTTGATTCAGGCGGCGATTCATCTGCGGGAGAAAGGAAAAGCCGGACGCAGCCTGCTTATGAAAGATGCGTTGCAGTTTCCATTGAGTATTGTATTTACAAGATTTCTGAATGTATTTTCAGTGTGCATACCGTCGTTAGAAGAATGCGGAACGGCGTCGTCTGGACTTTTAGGACGCCTGGGAGTGCTGATGCTTGCCCTGATTTTTACAGGCATCGGCGCAGCGATGTCCCTGTCAATGCGGCTGGTGCCAAATCCGGGTGATGGTCTGGTGCAGGTGCTGGCGGACACCTTTGGAATCGACACAGGTCTGATGAAGAACTGTGTCGATGCAACCTGTATCGTTTTGTCACTGCTCATGGGGCTTTTGTTTGCGGGAAAACCGGTGGGAATCGGCATTGGAACGGTCTGTGCTGTCGTGCTGGTGGGGCGCGTGATTGCGCTGTTTCATCATATTTTTGGAAAGGCGATGCTGCAGGCGGCTGGACTGGAAAGTGGCAGGAACTGACAGAGTGTGTGGAAAAAGGTGTGCGAAAGATAAAAGCAGCCGATTTTTGAGTGAAATTCAGATACATAAAATAATAGGAGATAAATAAGATGAAATTGAGAATGAAGCGGAAAGCAATGGTAGTATTGGCAGCAGGCATGTTGATGAGTGCGGCAGCTCCGGCGGCTGCGATGGCGGCGGAGAAAGCGACAGGACCGGCGCTTACGGCACGCTACAACGGGGATGTAAATACACTGGAGGCAGCGAAGGATGCAACGCAGCTGATAGTGGTGATTGGCAACCGCCAGGATCCGGCAAAGAGCCGTCTGGACTGGTATAAACGCGATACAGATGGAAAACTGGTGCAGGTAATGTCAAAAGAGGCGGTCAGCGGCATGAACGGCATTACAACGCAGAAGCAGGAGGGCGATAAAAAAACTCCGGCGGGTGTGTACCGCTTTACGATGGCATTTGGCCTGAAGGCAAATCCGGGAACGATTCTGCCGTATCACCAGATTGTGGACGGCGATTATTATGTGGATGATGGAAACAGCCGGTATTATAACCAGTTGGCAAATACGAAACAGGTGCAGAAGGACTGGAATTCGGCGGAGGATCTGATGGCGCAGGCGCCGCAGTATAATTACGGTCTGATGCTGGATTATAATTCGGAGTGCACACCGGGAAAGGGATCGGCGATCTTCCTGCATTGCCCGAAGAGCTGGAATAATACGGGAACTTCCGGATGCATCAGTATTCCGGAGGAAGATATGAAAAAGGTTGTGTGCCAGGTGGATACCGGGACGAAGATTGTGGTGGTGCAGGATGAGAGCGATTTAGTAAATTACTAATTAGATAGGCTGTGAGAGTCAGATCTCATTTGGGGATTTTTATCTGGAAGCAGATAGGAACCCCCAGATGAGTTTTTTTGTTTCATAGGACATAATTTCCTAATAAAAAAACGCCGGACAATATCCGGCGCTCAGGTGTCTCAAAATATCTGTCCCTACGTTGGCATTATCCAAATCAGGTTTTGGGTCGGAACTTTTGGTTTCCTCTCAGCCTGCATCACAAGCTTCCCATTATCGAAATGAATTGTAGCATGATTTGGAAAAATAGCAGTGGCAACTCTGGTTTTATGATTTATTTGCCCCGCCCATCTGCCGGCTCAGCATCCGCAGCATTTCCGCCTGCCGTTTCTGCGCTGGGGGCATTTGGTCTGTCAGGATCGAAAAAAGAGTGTCCATTTCTGAGGTTGAGAATTGCGGGGAACCGTTGCTGCCCCGGAGACTCATGAGAAGCGGCAGAAGCTTGTCTTGCGGCGTGTTTCTTGCCTGATCGGCTAACTGTTCCATCTGTTTTATTTTGTCTGGATCCATGGAGCGGAGTCTCGGATCCTGTTTCCAGTTTTGAAATTCCATAGTGTGTGCCTCCTGTCTGTTTGAAGTGGATGTGCCAGATGCACGGTCTGTGGGTTCTTTCTGTCTGCGGGGATAATCGGCTTGCGGGTAAAGGACAGATGCCGGAACTGCATCAGAATTGGGTGAATCATTCCGGATATCTTGCGAAGTCGGAAAGGATGCTGTCTGCGGCATATTTTGCCAGTAGGATTCATAGAGGCGGGAACCTTCGATAAAATTTAAGACCAGATCGATCGAACTTTGCTCTTCCTCTGTGCCATACGGCTTGATCGCTTTCAGCATATCAACCGGCGAATCCTTGTCGCGTTCGCCCACCGAGCAGATTCCGATCTCACCGTCGGCCGGATCAGCAAATAGCTGCATCGTCTTTTCTAGTTCGCGGAATTTCACAAACAGGGAGAAAAAACGCTGTTCCGGGATGTGAATATAGGGAAGCGCCGCCTTGACAAGCTGCATATGTGGGAGTGAGGTCAGGCGGTCTAACTCGGTCATTTTGAGAGAAACATCTTGGTTCACGAAAAAAACCTCCCAAATCTTTGTCTCAATATATGCAGATGAGAGGAAAAAAAGACGTTTTGGTTCACGGGTAGGCACTTTTGGAACCGAAAAAGAACGGGAATGTTTAAAGAAAAAAGCTCCGGGACAGGAAAAACCACATATAGTATATTATAAAAAATAAGAAAGAAAAGGATTCAGAGCTATGAACACCCGGCTGATCATTGATGGAAATGCCGTTTATGAAATAGATGAAGACTGTCTCGCCTGCCGCGGACGGCGGACTGGATGCAGACGCTGTGTGGAACCGGGTTCCCGCACCCGGGGACGAAGCACGCCTTTACAGAAATTGGAACCTGCCAGTGAAAAATCACAAACTCACAAATAAAGAAAGATGTGGTATAATGTAAAGAAAGAAATTCCCCTCATTCCAGCCTGCCCAGCCACTTCCTCATGAGGTGTCAGGGAAAGCTGGAATGGGGATACCGTAGCAGAGCTCCAGAGTCCTAAGACAAACTGGCTCACAACAACATTGCATCAGGAACTGAAAGGACGAATCCATATGAACCCATATAAAATCATGCTGGTAGATGACGAGGAGGAAGTACGGACAAGCATCATACGCAAAATCGACTGGCAGGATGCCGGATTCGAGGTGATCGGGGATGCGGAGAACGGGAAGGAAGCGCTGGAAAAGATCGAGCAGAATGAGCCGGATGTTGTGCTGACAGACATCCGGATGCCATATATGGACGGGCTGGAGATGGCGGAGAATATACGGCAGAGATATCCGTCCATCAAGATCGTGATTTTTTCTGGTTTTGATGAATTTGAGTACGCCAAAAAGGCGATCAAGCTCAATGTGATCGAATATATTTTAAAGCCGGTCAATGTCGAAGAGCTGACGGCGATTTTAAAGAAAATCAAGAAAAATCTCGATGAGGAGATCGAGCAGAAGCGGAATGTTACCCTGCTTCGGGAAAGTTATATCAAGAGTCTTCCGGCGATCCGGGAACATTTTTTGAATGACCTGATTCACGGCGGCATGGAGGAAGCGCAGATTGAGGAAAAACTGAACGAATATGCGATCGACGTTGCGGGTGCGGTCAAATGGGTGATTGCGGCGATCCATCTGGAACCGGATGAGAAGGTGGACAAGGCAGTTTCGCTGCATCAGCAGCGGGAGCTGATTCCGATTTCCGTCCGCAATCTGATTGAGGAAAAACTGGAAGGGCAGTACCGTTTTATTGTGTTCCACTCTTCCTTTGAGACGATCCTTCTGGTGGCGATCGACAAAGACAATACGCAGACCGGACTGATTGCCCTGCTGGGCGATATCTGCAAGGAGACGAAGAAAATTCTGGAGGTATCGGTTACGATCGGCGTGGGTGAGAGCTGCAGTTCGCTGACGGATTTAAGCCGCCCGTGCCACACGGCACTCAATGCACTCGGTTACCGTGCGATCACAGGTTCCGGCGGTGTGATCTGCATCGGCGATATGGAGCCGTCCGGGCATGAAAAACTCCGGTTCGACAGCCGGATGGAGTCGGAGCTTATAGCGGCAGTCAAGTTTGGACCGAAGGAAAAGATCCGTTCCGTGATAGACGGGATTGTGAGCCGGATGGAGGATGCGCGGGTGCATTACCGCCAGTATCAGGCGTATGTGCTTGCGATCATCAATGTGCTGACACAGCTCTCCCAGCAGTATGATCTGCGGATCAGCGAGATGTTTGGCGTGGAAAATGATTATTTCGAGATTCTGGGGCGCGTTCAGAAGATGGAGAATGTCCGCCCGTACCTGACCGAGGTGGCGCTCAAGATGAATGCCGGAATGGAAGAAGAGCGGAGCAATACGACAAAAAACGTGATCCGCGAGGCGAAGCAGTACATTCAGGACAATTTTCAAGATCCGGATCTGTCGGTGGAGAAGATCTGCCGCCATCTGCATATGAGCCCGGCGTATTTTTCAACGATGTTTAAGAAGGAGACGGGACAGGCGTACATCGCCTATCTGACCGATGTCCGGCTGGGGCGCGCGGTCGAGCTTCTGATGGCAACTGACGACAAGACGTATATCATCGCGGAAAAGGTCGGCTACCCGGAGCAGAACTATTTCAGTTACGTATTTAAGAAAAAATTCGGTGTTTCCCCGACGCGGTACCGCACGGCACACCGGAGTGGGGAGGCATAATGGGTAAAAAAAGGACGATCTGGAAGAAAAAGCTCTTTGACGACGCCAGCATCCGGTCGATGATCTTTATCTATTTTACGATCACGGCGCTGGCGGCGAGCGTGCTGATCTCCCTGTCGCTGTACCAGAGAATGTCACGGCAGGTCACGGAAGTAGTACAGGAGGAGAGCCAGAATCTGATCGCGCAGGTGGGGCGCTCTGTGGAGTCGTACCTCCGCACGATCATGAAGCTGTCCGACTCGCTTTATTATGGCACGATCAAGAATGCCGATCTGTCGAGCCAGTCGCTTGGAAGTGAATTTACGCTTCTCTACGATAATAATAAGGATAATGTGGAGAATATTGCCCTGTTTTCGGAGGATGGGGCGCTTCTGGAGGCAGTCCCGGCGGTGCGTCTGAAAAATGAGGTGGATGTGACGCAGGAAGAATGGTTCCGGAGCGCCTTAAACCGGACGGAAAACCAGCATTTTTCCCTGCCGCACGTACAGTATGTGTTTGACAATGCGGAAAATCAATACCGATGGGTCATTTCGCTGTCGCGGGCGGTCGAACTGACACACGGAACCTCGACCTCGCAGGGCGTCCTTCTGGTCGATATCCGCTATTCGAGCCTGGAACAGCTCTTTGGCGGCATCACGACGGGGCGCGGCGGTTATTTCTATATGATCAGCGGAAATGGCGAGATTCTTTACCACCCGCAGATGCAGCTTCTGGATTCCGGCTGGGTGCAGGAGAACAATGGACGGGCAGCCGGCTATTCGGACGGAAATCATGAGGAGATATTTGACGGAAAAAAGCGGATGGCGACGGTCAAGACGATCGGCTACACAGGCTGGAAGGGGGTCGGGGTGACGCCGGAAAATGCCGTGTCGCTCAATACGATCAAAACCCGGCTTTTTATCGTATTTGTCATTGCCCTCATTTTGTGCATTCTGGCTCTGATTAACTCTTATATTTCATCGAGGATCACGAATCCGATCCGCGAGCTGGAAAAATCGGTCGGCGTCCTGGAGGCGGGCAATTTAAGCGCACCGGTGTACATCGGCGGTTCGTATGAGATCCGCCATTTGGGAAAATCGATCAGTGATATGGCGGGTCAGATCCGCCTCCTGATGCAGGATATTGTGCGTGAGCATGAGGCGAAACGCAAGCAGGAGTTTGATACGCTGCAGTCGCAGATCAATCCGCATTTCCTCTATAATACGCTCGATATCATTGTCTGGATGATTGAAAATGAGCAGAAAACGGAGGCGGTCAAGGTGGTGACGGCGCTGGCGCGGTTCTTCCGTATCAGTTTAAGCCGCGGCAAGAGCTTAATTACTGTGAAGGATGAGCTGGAACACGTCCGGAATTACCTGATGATCCAACAGATGCGGTTTAAAAATAAGTTTACCTATACGATCAAGTCAGATGATGAGGTTTTGGAACTTGCAAGTTTAAAACTGATGCTGCAGCCGCTGGTGGAGAATGCGATCTACCATGGCATGGAATATATGGACGGCGACGGCGAGATCTTCGTGCGCGCCTGGCAGGAGGAAAAAGAGCTGTATCTGGAGGTGCGGGACAATGGGCTTGGCATGACGGAGGAACAGGTCGAGAGCCTCTTTACCGATACGGCGCACGTGGCATCCAAGCGCGGATCCGGCATCGGGGTACGCAATGTCAACGAGCGGATCAAGCTGTATTTCGGCGCGGAATATGGTCTTTCGATCGAGTCGGAGCCGGATGAGGGAACCGCGGTGAAGATTCATCTTCCGGCAGTGCCTTACGAGAAAGTGCTGGAAGAGAAGAAAGTGTAAAAGTGGGGGCGACAGATCAATGCGATATGGAGTGAGAAAAAAAAAGGAGCTGGTGCTCTGGGGAATCCTGTGTGTGGGACTTATTTTGCTGTATCTCCTTTCCTCCACGGATTGGATCATCAAGGAAAAAGAGGTGGAGGTCTACCCGGTGTCCCTGATTATCAGCGATACTTCGGATGATGATTACGTCAACTTCCGCAAGGGCGTGGATCAGGCGGCGGTTGAGTATAATGTAGATGTCAGCTTTATTACCCTGTATGAAAAGGATAATCTGGCACAGCAGATGGAGCTGGTGCGCCGGGAAGCGGCAGACGGTGCCGGGGCAGTGATACTGGAGCCGGTTGATGAGCTGGAATGCCGCCAATATCTGGAAGAAAATACATATGGAACGCCGATTATCCTGCTGGGTGAATTATCACCGGATGAGGAGGTCAAGGGGGCGGTTCATATGGACTGGACGGCAGCCGGGAGAAAGCTGGGCGAGGCGATTACGGCGGAACAGAGCCCCGATCTTCCTGTCTGGATCTTTGCAGATAACCCATATATCGGCAAGGCGGGGGAGATGAAGCGGGGGCTGACGGAGGTGCTGGAAAAACAGGGCTTTTCCTATACCATTGTGCCGCGCGGCACCGATGATACTTACCGTTCCGTCATTGAAAAAACAGTTTATCCGGGCAGCGGCACGGCGGTGGTGGCGGCACTGGATTTCGCCAGCACAGCGGAGGCGGCGGAGATTGTCGGCGGAAGCAGCGTGTACGGAAAATACATTTCCGGGCTGTACGGCGTCGGGATGATGCCGTCCCTGCTGGATCAGCTTGACAAGGGGACAATCCGGGGGCTGGTGGTGACAAACCAGTTTGACGCGGGCTATTTTGCGGTCAAAAAAGCAGTGCAGGCGATTGAAAAAGAGCAGGAGAGAAGCCAGCTTTCATTGGAATCCTACTATATAGAGAAGGATGAGCTGCGCTCGAAGAAATATGAGAAGATGCTGTACCCGATTGATTAAAAATCCGGGAGGGAGTATAGAAAGATGAAAAAAAACGGAAAAAGCATTCAGATGGCGCTGGCACTTCTGGCAGTGGGCACACTTCTTTTAAATGGATGCAGCGCGGCAAAACCGGCAGAAAAAAAGAGCATCCGTATCGGTGTAACGCTGTACCGGGGCGAGGATGCCTTTATCAACAATATCCGTTCCAGCCTGGAGGAAAAGGCGAAGGAATATGAGCAGCAGACGGGCATCAAGGTTAATCTGGAAATCATGGATCCGAAGGGAAACCAAAATACGCAGAACAGCCAGGTAGATCGTTTCCTTTCTCTGGAATACGATGCGATCTGTGTTAATATGGTGGATCGCTCGGCAGCATCGTATGTCATCAACAAGGCGATGGATGCCGGGACGCCGGTCGTATTTTTCAACCGCGAACCGGTCGAGGAGGATATGAAACGATGGGAGCACCTCTATTATGTAGGGGAGGACGCGCGGGAATCGGCGGTTCTGCAGGGAGAACTTCTGGTGGATGCGTATCAGGAAAATCCAGGCAGTCTTGATTTAAACGAGGATGGAACCGTGGGATATGTGATGTTGGAGGGCGAGCGCAGCCATCAGGATTCGCTGATCCGCACAGAGTGGTCGGTACAGACGATGCGCGACGGAGGTATTCCGCTGGAAAAACTGACCGGTGGTTCGGCAAACTGGGATCGGAGCCAGGCGGCAGCGCTGATGGAACAGTGGATCCGCCAGTTCGGGGATGCGATCGAGGTGGTGATCTGCAACAACGATGAGATGGCGCTCGGAGCTGCCGAGGCGCTTGAACGCGCTGGTGACACAAGAGGTGTGAAGGTGGTCGGCATCGACGGAACCCCGCAGGGAATCGAGGGGCTTAAGAGCGGAAAGCTGTATGGAACAGTCCAGTGCGACAGCGACGAGTATGCAGAAGTGATTTTTGAGATAGCTGCCGCTGAGGCACTTGGTCAAAATGTACAGGAAAAGGTCGAATTAGAGGACGGAACCTATTATCAATGCAGTCAGAAAGCGTTGACTGTTGCTGATTTACCATAAAATCCCACAGTTTCACACCGGAAAAACAAGAATATGTGAATAAAATCACAAAGGATCTAAAAAAATTTTATATAAGAACCAAGAAAATTATATGGAAAAGTGTACAAACGATCCGTATAATAAAGGTGTCGATAAGAAAAAATGACGAATCGGCGAAACTGTATAATGTGTGTATGCGGAAAATTTAACTGTTCGGTGGATCCGGACAGCGCAAACGGATACGCAAGTTTAAGGGAGGACAAACATTATGAAACTGAAAAAAGTAGCAGCACTTGGTTTGGCAACTGCAATGGCATTTTCCGTAACTGCTTGCTCCAGCAAACCGGCAGAGACAACTGCAGCGGCAGAAGAGACAACAGCAGCAGCTGACGCAGCAGAGACTGTTAAAGAAGCAATCGAAGGAAAAGATCCGGCAGAAGTTAAAGTTGGTATTTCTATTTACCAGTTCGCTGATAACTTTATGACACTGTATAGAAACGAACTTCAGAAATATTTAGTAGATGAGCTTGGCTTAAAGGCAGAGAACATCTCCATCATGGATGGTAAGAATGACCAGTCCGAGCAGATGAACCAGATCCGTAACTTCGTTACTCAGGGATTTGATGTTATGATCATCAACCTGGTTCAGGCTTCTTCCGAGCCGGATGTAACCAACATCTGCAACGAAGCAGGTATCCCGGTTGTTTACATCAACCGTGAGCCGGATGCTGAGAGAGAGCAGGCTTGGGTTGACGACGGCATCAAAGCTACTTATGTAGGTGCTGATGCTAGACAGTCCGGTACATATCAGGGTGAAGAGATCGCTGAGCTTGAGAACAAGGGTGATGCAGACGGCGACGGCGTTGTTCGTTACATCATGGTTCAGGGTGATCCGGAGAACGTAGATGCTCAGTACAGAACTGAGAAATCCGTTGAGGCTTTAAAGGCAGCTGGCGTAGAGGTTGAAGAGCTGACCAAGCAGCGTGGTGATTGGGATCAGACAAAGGGTCAGGAGATCACTGCTAACGCTCTGTCCCAGTACGGCGACAAGATCGATGTTGTATTCTGCAACAACGATGCTATGGCTCTTGGTGCTCTGCAGGCTATCGAGGCAGCTGGAAGAACTGTAAACAAAGATATCTACCTGGTAGGTGTTGATGCTCTGGTTGAGGTTGTTGAGAACGTTATGAACGACAAGATGACCGGTACCGTATTCAACGATTACTTCGGACAGGCTCATACAGCAGCTGACAAAGCTCTTGATTTCGTAAACGGCAAAGATGTTGACAACGTATATATGGTAGACTATGTAAAGGTTACAACTGAGAACGCTGGCGATATTCTGGAAATGATTAAATAATTGTAGCTGTTCAGAGAAGGACGGTTATGAACATATCACTCCCCTGCAGGGGAGTGAATAAAGTGTCGGGTGTGCAGATGGCACACCCGATTTTATGAAAGGAGAGAATGGGATGGCAGAGTACAGATTGGAGATGCGCGGGGTATCGAAAAGCTTCCCTGGCGTAAAAGCTCTGGACAAGATAAACCTCAAAGTACGTCCCGGCACCGTCCATGCACTGATGGGAGAAAACGGCGCTGGTAAATCCACCTTGATGAAATGTCTCTTTGGTATTTATCATATGGATGAAGGTGAGGTATATCTGGATGGAGAAAAAGTGGAGATCCACAATCCGGATGAAGCCCTTCACAGAGGACTGGCCATGGTACATCAGGAGCTGCAGCCGATACCTGAGAGAACGGTAGCAGAGAATATGTACACCGGTCGTTATCCAACCAAGAAATTTGGTCCGATTCAGGTCATCGACCATAAAAAGATGTTTGAAGAGACAGCAAAATGGCTGGACGATGTTAAGATGCCGTATAACCCGAAGGCAAAACTGGGAACCATGTCCATCGCCCAGATGCAGTCTGTCGAGATTGCCAAGGCTGTATCCTTAAATGCCAGAGTTGTAATTCTGGACGAGCCGACTTCCTCCTTGACGGATAATGAGGTAGAGGCGCTTTTCCGCATTGTCCGTGACCTGAAATCACGAGGCGTATCCCTCATCTATATTTCCCATAAGATGGCGGAGATTCGTGAGATTTGTGATGATATTACCATCATGCGAGACGGCACCTATGTTGGTTCCTGGCATATGGACGAGATTTCGGATGATGAGATCGTCAAACAGATGGTTGGTCGTGAGCTGACCAATATCTATCCTCCGAAGAATGATACAAAAGCCGGAGAGGTACTGCTGGATGTCAGAGGATATTCCAGTATCCATGATCGATCCTTCCAGGATTGCTCCTTCACCCTTAGAAGAGGCGAGATTCTTGGATTCGGCGGCCTGGTAGGTGCTCAGAGAACGGAACTGATGGAAGGTATCTTCGGTATGCGTCATATTAAATCCGGAGAAGTTTATATTAAGGGTAAGAAAATGAACATTAAGCGTCCGCAGGATGCAATCCGGGGCGGTATCGGTATGATTACCGAGGACCGACGCGGAACTGGTATTCTGGGATGTCTGTCCATTGCAGATAATGTATCAATTTCCTCCCTGGATCAGTATTTACACTATGGTATCAAACTGAATAAGAAGAAGATTGAGCAGCTTGTCAAGGATAACGTGGCAAAGCTTTCAATCAAGACGCCGAGCAGTAAGACACTGATTCAGTCACTTTCAGGCGGTAACCAGCAGAAGGTTCTGATTTCCCGCTGGCTGGCCAACAACCCGGATATCCTCATCATGGATGAGCCGACCCGTGGTATCGACGTTGGTGCCAAGTACGAGATCTACCAGATCATGATTGACCTGGCAAAGCAGGGCAAAGGTATCATCATGATTTCATCTGAGATGCCGGAGCTGATTGGTATGTCGAACCGTATCCTTGTCATGTGTAATGGTCACATTACCGGTGAGGTACAGGGTGAGGAAGCAACTCAGGAGCGTATCATGAGCTACGCGACTAAGTTCTAAAGGAGGAAGAGAGAATGGATAAGAAACAACTGAATGTAAAAGATATATTGATCAATAACGGTATCGTTATTCTGATCCTGTTGATGGTTCTCTTTGTTGGTGTGACAAAACAGAACTTCTTCAGCCGTAGCAACTTTAGCAACATTTCCATCAACGTAGCATGCCGTTTCATCATCGCAGTCGGCGTATCCGGCTGTCTGATTACGAAAGGTACCGACCTTTCTGCAGGACGTCTGGTTGGACTTTCTGCCTGCCTGGCAGGTACTCTGCTCCAGAAGAGCGATTACAGCGGACATTTTGAACTTACCAAAGGATTTGGCGAGCAGAACGTATGGCTGATTCTCCTTATCTGTATTGCTATCTGCTGTGTATTTGGTCTTATCAATGGTATCGTAGTTGCTTACCTGAATGTACCGGCTTTCATCGGTACCCTGGGTATGCAGATGATCGTATACGGTATCAACCTGGTTTACACAAAATCCGTTCCGTTAGGCGGTTATCGTCAGGAGTATACCATCATTGCAAATGGTAACTTCTTCGGTATTCCGTACCTGTTCATCATTGCATTTGTCATCGGCGCGATCATGTGGTTCGTATTTAACTACACCCGCCATGGTAAATATATGTATGCAATCGGCGGCAACGAGGCAGCAGCAGAGGTTGCTGGTGTAAATGTTAAGAAAACCAAGATCATCATCTATGTAACAGCTACTGCACTGTATGCTATCGCAGGTTTCCTTCTGGGAGCTAAATCTGGTGGTGCCGGTGTAAATACAGGTAACGGTTACGAGCTGGAGGCTATCGCAGCTTGTACCATCGGTGGTGTATCTGTAAACGGTGGTATCGGACGTATCTCCGGTGTTATCATCGGTGTACTTGTATTCGAGTTCTTAAAGACCTGTCTGCAGTTCCTTGGCATCGACCCGAACTACCAGTATATCGCACAGGGTATCGTTATCGTTGTTGCGATTGCACTGGATATCCGTAAGTACATTGCGAAGAAGTAATAAGATTAACTGTGTTCTGACGAGAATGTATGTACCATATGAAAAGTCGTCGGGAACCGTACATAAATATTGAAAACAAATCCAAAACTCCCTCTCCATGGATGCATGGCGGGGGAGTTTTTTATATAATGGGAGAATCCGTTGGAATCTCCTATTATATAAACAGCCCTGCCGGGCAGGATTTTTTCTTGTATAAATCTGAAAAGTTGTAATCGGCAGGGGGATGGTGGACGAGATGGCGTGCCAGCGCTTGCTTTGACAGTGACGGAAAAATATTTTTGGATTGCCTGAACTTATTTTTATGGATATAATAAGAGAAGAGGCTGTTTCAGAGTGAGCAGCAGAGAAAACAAGCCATATTCTGAAAGGAACAAGGATGAGCGAAAACGAAATGCTGGAAAAGAATGAGACGATAAAAGAAACAGTGAGCGAAAAACTGGAGACGGCGAAAGAAGCGGCAGAGGAGACGGCAGATAAAACTCTGGAGGAACTGGAAGCGGAGAATGAAAAGCTCCGCCGGGAGCTGGAACTCATGAAAGAAAAGACCATCAAAGAGCGCATCTATGACCATGTGCATGTCTCTGTGCGGACGATGGATATTTTTATCGGCGTGATGGTGGTACTGTTTGTGGTGGTTGTGGTGATGGGGATGCTGAATAAGTAGAAAGCAGCCGTGGTTAAAACTGTTTTGAGGATAAATGAGAGGAGGAAGAAAGATGATGTACCCATTTATGACCTTAAATGATGATACGGAAATTACCCATTCTGAAATGCGGGCAGATGGCAGGGTTAAAGTTTATATAGAAACACCCGATGAAAAAGATGGATTTCACAATGCGATATGCTATTTGCCAGATTACAAGTGGGAGAATATAAATGGTTATTCAGATATGGAAATGAGTTATTTCAAGAAACTGATTCGGGAAAATGCACACTTGATTATGGAGTTTTCACAAGAGGGAGGAATTCTGAGTGCCGCAAATTTTTAGGATTGGACCATATATTGTATATTTTTGGTCGAATGAAAATGAGCCGCTGGAACCGGTGCATGTCCATATTGCAGAGGGAAGAGCAACTTCAAATGCGACAAAAGTGTGGATAACCAGTACGGGCAAGGCATTGCTCAGCCACAATTCTTCCAAAATATCAGCCCAAATTTTGAACAGTATGATTCGGGTGATAGAGGCCAACAGTGAAGAAATTATAGAAAAATGGCTTTCTCATTTTGGAGAAATACGGTACTTTTGTTAAGACTTTTTAAGAAATATAAAAAGGACAACTAATTTTATGGAAATCGAACGCAAATATTTAATTAGTCACATTCCATTTGATATAGCCGGATACCCCTTCCACCAGATCGAGCAGGCATATCTAAGCACTGCTCCGGTCGTGCGTGTCCGTCAGGAGGATGACACCTATTATCTGACCTACAAATCCAAAGGACTGATGGCGCGGGAGGAATACAATCTGCCGCTGACGAAGGAATCCTATGAGCATCTCCGCTCGAAGGCTGACGGCAGGATTCTGACGAAAAAGCGTTATCTGATTCCGATGGAAGGAACGGAGTACACGATTGAGCTGGACATTTTTTTAGGTGAATATGAGGGATTGAAGCTGGCGGAGGTTGAATTTCCAAGTGAGGAAGCCGCACTTGCCTTTGTGCCGCCGGAATGGTTCGGGCGCGAGGTGACGTTTACGGGCGAGTACCAGAACAGCCGTCTGGCGCTGGCGGAAAACCTGGTATTAAAAACGAAAGAATAAAAACGAAAGAACAATACAAAGGTATATTATTAATGATAAAACAAGTAATGAATTGGATCAAAACGCACCGCTACTGTCTGGCAGGACTCTATATGCTGGTGTTTCTGTCAGGATTTTTTCTGCTGGAGCTGCATGAACCATCGGATGTTCATATTATACACTGTGCGGTCGATGACCTGATACCGTTTAATGAATGGTTCGTACTGCCGTATTTTCTGTGGTACGCGTGGGTGCCGGTGTTTATGCTTTATTTTATGATTCGGGACCGGGAGGCGTATCTGCGGCTTTGTTTTGTGATGTTTGCAGGAGCAACCTTTTGCTTATTTGTCTACCTGCTGGCACCAAACGGTTTAAATCTGCGGCAGGAGATCACATCACAGAATTTCTGCGCGCAGATTGTGCGTTTTCTGCGGAGTGTGGATCCGCCGAACAATGTCTGCCCGTCGATCCATGTATCGAGCACTGTGGCGGTGCATCTGACGATCTGCCACGCGGCAAGTGTGCGGAACAAGAAACCGATCCGTACACTTTCGTGGATTGTCACAATTCTGATTTGTCTTTCAACCATGTTCATCAAACAGCATTCGCTGGTCGATGTGCTCTGTGGCTGGATTTTGAGCCTGATTCTTGACGAGGCGGTGAATGTGTGGGTACTAGTAAAGGCATTTTCAAAAGGAAAAATGATTGCTTTGTGGAAAACAAATAAATAATTTAATATAAAAAGTGTTATAAAAACAAAGAAAAGGAGGAAATAATCATGGCTGTAGTATACGCATTTTTAGCAGATGGACTGGAAGAAGTGGAATGTCTGGCGACGGCGGACGTGCTGATCCGCGCGGGTGTGAAGGTAAAACTGGTTTCGATTACGGGTAAAAAAGAGGTGAAGGGCGCACATGGATTTGGCATTCATGCAGACACCCTGCTGCATGAGATTGATCCGATGAAAGCGGATCTTCTGTTTCTTCCGGGCGGTATGCCGGGAACGAAAAATCTGATGGCGTGCAAACCGCTCTGCGATGCACTGGTGCAGGCAGATGCTGCTGGAAAACGCCTGGCAGCGATCTGTGCGGCTCCGAGCATTCTGGGGCAGCTGGGGCTTTTGAAGGACAAGAAGGCAACCTGCTATCCGGGCTTTGAGGATGCCCTGACCGGTGCGAAGCTGACGGGTGCGGGCGTTGTGACGGACGGCAATATCACAACGGCGCGTGGACTTGGATATGCGCTGGATCTGGGAATTGAGCTGGCATCGCTCTTAGTCGATCGCCCGGTAGCATTACAGGTCAAAGATTCAATTCAGTATGACCAGGTGTAGTTTCAACTTAGAAACATACAGAAAATGCATCAAAAATGGCATAAAACCCACCTAAAACCACTCATAAACCCGCAAAAAGTGAACGCAAAATTATATTTTCCGCTAGTATTTAGCACGCAGATATGCTATAATGCTATCTTGAAGTGTAACGCCCGGTAGAATGGCGGTTCACATATAGAAGCAAGGAGGACCCCTTAAAATGAGTTTACAGGTAGAAAAATTAGAGAAGAACATGGCAAAGCTGACCATCGAAGTTCCGGCTGAAGAGTTTGATGCAGCAATCAAAAATGCGTACAACAAGAACAAAAACAAATTCAGCATCCCGGGATTCCGTAAAGGTAAAGCACCGTTAGCTATGCTGGAGAAGATGTATGGCGCTGGCATTTTCTATGAGGATGCAGCAAACGAAGTGATCGACGCATCTTATCCGAAGGCAGCAGAGGAGAGCAAGGAAGAGATCGTTTCCACTCCGGAGATCAAAGTAACTCAGATCGAAAAAGGTAAGGCATTCATCTACGAGGCAACCGTAGCTCTGAAACCGGAAGTAACTCTGGGCGAGTACAAAGGCGTAGAAGTTAAGAAGGCAGAAGCTGTTGTGACAGACGAGGATGTAGAGAACGAGCTGACTGCAGCACGTAAGAAAAACGGCAGACTGATCGATGTAGAAGACGGCGCAATCGAGGACGGCGACAACACGATCATCGACTTCACCGGCTACATTGATGACAAGACATTTGACGGCGGCGCTGGTACAGATTATCCGCTGGTAATCGGTTCCCATTCCTTCATCGAGGGCTTTGAGGATCAGTTAATCGGCAAGAAAAAAGGCGAGACCTGTGACGTAAACGTTACTTTCCCGGCTGAGTACCATGCAGATGAGCTGGCTGGCAAACCGGCTAAGTTCGTTGTAACCATCAAAGAAGTTAAGAGAAACGAGCTTCCGGAGCTGAACGATGAGTTCGCAAGCGAAGTATCTGATTTCGATACTCTGGATGAGTACAAAGCAGACATCCGCAAGAAACTGCAGGAGAAGAAAGAGCAGGATGCTAAAGTAGAGAACGAGAACAACGTAATCGAAAAAGTAGTTGAGAACGCTCAGATGGAACTGCCGCAGCCGATGGTTGACACTCAGGCAAGAGAGATGGTAGAGAACTACGCTCGCCGTCTGCAGAGCCAGGGCTTAAACATCAACGATTACATGAAATATACCGGCATGACACCGGAGAAGCTGATGGAGCAGATGCGTCCGGAAGCAGAGAAGAGAATCAAGACCAGACTGGTTCTTGAGAAAGTAGTTGAAGTTGAGAACGTAGAAGTTTCCGATGAGAAGCTTGACGAGCAGATCAACGAGATCGCAGCATCCTACAAACTGGAAGGCGCTAAGCTGAAAGAAATGATGGGTGAGCGCGAGAAAGAGCAGATCCGTGAGGACCTGAAAGTTCAGGCAGCGATCGATTTACTGGTAGAGCAGGCAAAGCTTGCTTAATCAAACCGATAAAAGCGAATACTGAAATACGGCAGAATTCTATGGTGTCCTAAGGCATCATAGAATTTTGTATTACTGTTCACAGGCAGGCACTTTTGGAACCGAAAGTGCCGTGCGATAACATAGTGGCAGCAGATTTTGCTGATTTGTAATGCGAAGCATCAGCAAAATCCTGTTACAGTTTGCACGCGTGTGAACTGTAACAATTTTTGCCATAAACATTCATTCTCAATTATAGGAGGAAGAATCATGAGTTTAGTACCTTATGTCCTTGAATCCACCAGCCGCGGCGAGCGGACGTATGACATTTACTCCCGTTTGCTTAAAGATCGTATCATTTTCCTGGGAGAGGAAGTAAATGATGTGACAGCCAGCCTGGTTGTAGCACAGCTTCTGTTTCTGGAGGCAGAGGATCCGAATAAGGATATCAGCTTATATATCAACAGCCCGGGCGGTTCTGTTACCGCAGGTATGGCGATCTATGACACGATGAATTATATCAAATGTGATGTATCTACCATCTGTCTGGGTATGGCAGCCAGCATGGGCGCATTCCTGCTTTCCGGCGGTACCAAAGGAAAGAGATATGCACTTCCGAACGCAGAAGTGATGATTCACCAGCCATCCGGCGGCGCGAGAGGACAGGCAACCGAGATCCAGATCGTAGCGGAGAATATTCTTCGTACCAAGAAGAAATTAAACGAGATTCTGGCAGCCAATACAGGCCAGCCGTATGACGTGATCGTGCGTGATACAGAGCGTGATAATTACATGACAGCAGAGCAGGCGAAAGAGTATGGTCTGATTGATTGTGTCATTACCAACCACTAATTAGATTTCTGGATGGAATAATAGAAAGGAACAAGGTGGAAGTATGCCAGGCAGAACAGACGACAAAATACGCTGCTCATTTTGCGGCAAGACACAGGATCAGGTTAGAAAACTGATCGCTGGCACAGATAATGTATATATCTGCGATGACTGTATCGAACTCTGCTCGGAGATTCTGGAAGAGGAATTTGCCGATCAGGAAAAAGGACCGGATTTCAGCGGAATCAACCTGCTGAAGCCGAAGGAAATCAAAGAATTTCTCGATGAGTATGTTATCGGACAGGACGACGCCAAGAAGGTACTCTCCGTAGCGGTTTATAACCATTACAAGAGAGTTATGTCCAAGTCCACGCAGGATGTAGAGCTTCAGAAGAGCAACATCCTGATGCTCGGACCGACCGGTTCCGGTAAGACATACCTGGCGCAGACGCTGGCGAAGATCTTAAATGTACCGTTTGCCATCGCGGATGCGACCACTCTGACCGAGGCTGGATATGTCGGCGAGGATGTAGAGAACATTCTCTTGAAGATCATCCAGGCGGCTGATTACGACGTCAGCAAGGCAGAGTACGGCATCATTTATATTGATGAGATTGATAAAATTACGAAGAAGTCTGAAAATGTATCTATCACCCGCGATGTATCGGGCGAGGGTGTACAGCAGGCGCTTTTAAAGATTCTGGAAGGAACCATTGCCAGTGTTCCGCCGCAGGGCGGCAGAAAGCATCCGCAGCAGGAACTGATTCAGATCGATACGACCAACATCTTGTTCATCTGCGGCGGTGCATTTGACGGTCTGGAGAAGATCATCGACAGCCGTTTAGGTGCCGGTTCCATCGGATTTAACTCCGATATTGTGGATCGCAAGCATCAGGATATCGATGAGCTTCTGAAACAGGTAATGCCGCAGGATCTGACGAAGTTTGGTCTGATTCCGGAGTTTATCGGTCGTGTGCCAATCACGGTATCGCTCCAGACGCTCAATGAGGAGGCGCTGGTCCGCATTTTAAGAGAGCCGAAGAATGCACTGATCAAGCAGTATCAGGCGCTTCTCGATCTGGACGGCGTGAAGCTGGAGTTCACGGATGATGCGCTGATGGCGATCGCCCACATGGCAGTCGAGAGAAAGACGGGAGCTAGAGGACTTCGTTCTATCATGGAGTCCCTGATGATGGATACCATGTATGAGATTCCGTCCGATTCCACGATCGGCATCTGCACGATTACCAAAGACGTAGTCGAGGGAAAGAGTGCGCCGGAGCTGGTATATCGCGACAATACGGTGCCCCGCAAGTCTTTTACAGGACGTTCTAAGAAAGACAGAACCGGCGAGATTGCGTAAATGTAAAGGAAAATAAATGCAGCAGCTTGAGAATGGCGGCTGTTAATGGGGTCTGTGAGATGGCGAACTGCCATAGGCAGACCCCTGTTTTTCTTTTCACAGGAAATAACGATACATTTGATTAAGAAAGATAAAGGTGTTATGGAAGATAAGAAACTGACAATGCCGATGATCGCGCTGCGCGGACTGACCGTGCTGCCGCAGATGACGGTAAATTTCGATATCATCCGGGATAAATCCATCGCGGCGGTGGAGCAGGCGATGGTGGGCGATCAGCGAGTATTTCTGGCGACGCAGAAGCAGCCGGATGAGGTGATCCCGGATATTGATGGGATTTTTCAGGTAGGAACGATTGGCTACGTGAAACAGCTTGTCAAGATGCCGGGCGGCATGGTGCGCGTCACGGTGGAAGGGCAGGAGAGAGCTGAGCTTCTGGAGATGGAGAAGGGCGAGGCATGCTGCACTGCGATCGTGGAGATTCTGGATCCGGTCGAGGACGATCTGGACACGATTCAGAAAGAGGCGATGCTCCGGATTCTGAAAGAAAAGCTGGAAGAATACGGAAAATTAAATGTGGCAGCGGGACGTGAAGTATTAAGTCCGTTGATCGCACAGCCAGATCTGACCGAATTAATGAACCAGATATCAGCCCAGTTCCCGTGGAACTATGAAGCGCGCCAGTCGGTACTGGAATGCCGGACGCTGACGGAGATGTATGAGACAGAGCTGCAGCTTCTGCTGACGGAATTAGAGGTTTACCGCGTGAAACGCGAGTTTCAGACGAAGGTAAAGGCGGCGCTGGATAAAAATCAGCGTGATTATATTCTGCGGGAACAGCTGCGTGTGATCCGGGAGGAGCTGGGAGAGGAAAATCCGGTTTCTGATGCGGATGAGATGAAGGAACAGTTGAAGAAGATCAAAGCCAGCGTGGAAGTAAAGGAGCGGATCCGCAAGGAGATCAACCGTTTCCAGAATATGCCGGCTGGCAGCCAGGATGCGAATGTGATCCGGACATATCTGGAAACGGTGCTGGAACTGCCGTGGAACAAAATGACGAAGGATAACGCGAGCCTGAAGCATGCGGAAGAGATTCTGGAAGCCGACCATTATGGTCTGGAAAAGGTCAAAGAGCGCGTGCTGGAATACCTGGCAGTCCGCATCCTGACGAAGAAGGGCACCAGCCCGATCCTTTGCCTGGTGGGACCGCCTGGAACCGGTAAAACTTCGATCGCCCGCTCGATTGCGAAGGCGATGGGACGCAAATATGTCCGCATCAGCCTGGGCGGCGTGCGCGACGAGGCGGAGATCCGCGGTCACAGAAAGACCTACGTCGGCGCGATGCCGGGACGCATCGTGGAAGGGCTCAAGCAGGCAGGGGTTGCCAATCCGCTGATGCTGCTGGATGAGATCGACAAAGTCAGCAGCGATTATAAGGGAGATACATCCTCGGCGCTCTTAGAGGTGCTGGACAGCGAGCAGAATGTGAAATTCCGCGACCATTATGTGGAGATCCCGATTGACCTGTCGGAGGTATTATTTATCGCGACGGCGAATACAACGCAGACGATCCCTGGACCGCTGCTGGACCGTATGGAGCTGATTGAAGTCAATAGTTACACGGAAAATGAAAAATATCACATTGCAAAAGACTATCTGATTCCGAAACAGCTGGAGAAGAATGGCCTTTCGAAGGAACAGTTAAATATCACGGGTTCGGCGCTGGAGAAAATGATTCACAGCTACACCAGGGAAGCTGGAGTCAGGAATCTGGAGCGCCGGGTTGGCGATATCTGCCGCAAGGCAGCCAGAGAGGTGCTGGAGAAGAAGAAACCGTCGATCCGCGTGACAGAGCGGAATCTGGATCATTATCTGGGACGCGAGAAAGTCTTCTTCGATGCAGCCGGAAATGAGGCACAGGTCGGTATCGTGCGCGGTCTGGCGTGGACGAGCGTCGGCGGCGATACACTGCAGATCGAGGTCAATGTCATGCCGGGCAAAGGCGTGCTGCAGATGACGGGTCAGATGGGCGATGTCATGAAAGAGTCGGCGCAAATTGCACTGACCTATGTGCGTTCGGTTGCATCTGATTACGGCGTGAAGGAGAACTATTTCGAGAAACACGATATTCACCTGCATATCCCGGAGGGCGCGGTGCCGAAGGATGGTCCGTCGGCCGGAATCACGATGGCAACGGCGATGCTGTCGGCGGTGACAGGACGGAAGGTACTGCCGCGTGTGGCGATGACCGGCGAGGTAACGCTGCGCGGTCATGTGCTGATGATCGGCGGTCTGAAAGAAAAACTGCTCGCAGCCCGCATGGCGCAGGTGGAAAAGGTGCTGGTACCGGCGAAAAATCAGCCGGATGTCGAGGAGCTTTCGAAGGAAATCACGAAAGGAATGGAGATCGTATACATCAAGGAGATGAACGAAGTCATCCGAGAGGCATTTGTACCGGAGAAATAGCGGTTTAGTAGGAGAAAAAATATGATTATAAAAGATGTAAATCTGGAAACCGTCTGCGGTATTACCAGTAAGCTGCCGGCAAATACACAGCCGGAGTTCGCGTTTGCAGGCAAATCAAACGTTGGAAAATCGTCCCTGATCAATGCGCTGATGAACCGCCGATCCTATGCGAGAACATCCTCGCAGCCGGGCAAGACCCAGACGATCAATTTTTACCATATCAACGACGCGTTTTACTACGTCGATCTGCCAGGGTACGGCTACGCGCGCGCGAGCGTCGAGGTCAAGGCAAAGTGGGGCAAGATGATTGAGAATTATCTGCACAAATCGCAGATGCTTCGCTGCGTCTTCCTGCTGATTGATATCCGTCATGAGCCGTCTTCAAACGACAAGCTCATGTACGACTGGATCGTTTCCCAGGGCTTCCAGCCGATCCTGATTGCGACCAAGGCTGACAAGATCAAGCGCAGCCAGCTCCAGAAACAGTTAAAGATTCTCAGAACAGGTCTGGGAGTCGGCACCGAAGTGATGATGATTCCGTTCTCCGCCGAGACAAAACAGGGCAGAGAAGAGATCTGGAACTATCTGGAGACGGAGATCTGGAAGGTGGAACATCCGGGGGAATAGATGCCGGTGGGTAACTGTTCACAGGTAGGAATTTTCTGAACTGAAAATTCCGTACGATACAGTTCCGGCAGCAGATTTTGCCGATTTGGAATGCGTAGCATCGGCAAAATCCCGTTGCTGAGCACACATGTGTGAACAGTAACGCCGGTGGAGAGTGCGGACGGCGAGAAATAGAATAGAGTTTTAGAAAAAATCGAAAAATAAACATATAAACTGCGGTATCTGACCGGATATCAGGCGGCGCCTATCCTTGCGGGCGATGTCAAATATCTGGGCTGGGTGGCGCAGTTTTTTGTTTCACAGGAAATTGCGTCCTATGAAACAAAAAAGCGTTAGGTTTTTTTGAGAGAATAAAATATATATTTCTGGAAAATATAAAAATTGAGGTAACTGTTCAGTAGGTCTGCGCATTTACTGCGTTTTAATGGATTTTTGCGCGTGACTGTGAAGGTACTGAACAGTTACGAATTGAGAAAAATAATAAGGCTATCTTGAAGTAAAAAGTGATAGGATGGAATTTAAGCCTTATGGTGGTGCGGGTTGTGATTGAGTTGTGAGATAGAAGGGAGCAGCCATGTTTGAAAATCGGACGGATCTGGCGTTGGAGGAGAGAGAAAGTTTTGAGGGGGATGGGGGCGAAATCGGCGGTGTGGCGCTGCGGGAATGGCGCTGTCATGGCAGTTCGATCCGGATGACGGAAGTCTCGATTTTGAACGAAAAAGGTGCGGAATCAATGGGAAAGCCGATGGGAACCTACCTGACGATGGAAGATCCGGGTCTGTCGGAGACAGAGGATGTATACTGTGAGGCGGCTGCCGGGGAGTTAGGACGGCAGCTGGCGTCCCTGATCCGGAAAAACTGTGCTTCAACCATGGCCGGACTTTCGATTCTGGTAGCGGGACTGGGAAACCGGCAGGTGACGCCGGATTCGCTGGGACCGCGCGTGGTGGATGGGCTTTCGATGAACCGCCATCTGCGGACGGAGCCAGGCAGAAGAAATGGCACATACCTCTATACGGCTGAGAAAGCGGGGCGGACGGTGCATCCGGTTCTCAGCGGTATCCATCCAGGGGTGATGGCACAGACAGGGATGGAGACGGCAGAAATTGTCCGCGGCGTCGTGCGGGAGAGCCGCCCGGATCTGGTGATCGCGGTCGACGCGCTGGCGGCGCGAAACGTCCACCGTCTGGCAAGCACCATTCAGCTGACGGATACAGGAATTCATCCGGGTTCCGGCGTCGGCAACCACCGCCGGGGAATGACGCGGGAAAATCTCGGCGTGCCGGTAATCGCGATCGGCGTTCCGACGGTTGTGGGCGCGGCGGCGATCGTTCACGGGACGGTCAATGCGTTAGTGCGGACACTAACCGCCTCAAAAGAGGGCAGCCGGTACGGTGAATACATCCGGGAACTGGATTCGGACAGCCAGTATGAGCTGATCCGGGAACTTCTGGAACCTGAATTTGGAGCGATGTTTGTGACCCCGCAGGACATGGACGAGCGTATCTGCAAGCTGAGCGCAGCAATCGCCGAGGGGATCCGGCGGGCAGTGGAACGGCTGGAGGAAGAAAGATAACACTGAAAAAAATGCCAGATTGAAAAACAGAACCAAACAGGAAACTACACTTTGCTAATCGCATAGGATAGAACAGGAAAGAAGGGAGATGAATGCGGTGCGGTGGTGGCAGAGGGCAGCCGGGCTCCTGATGGTTCTGTTTTTGCTGACAGTCGGCTGGAAGATGCGTGCATTCATCTGGACAGCTGTGCAGAATGCGGTGGTAAGGTCCTGGTATCCGGTCTGGGGGACTAATTTGCGGGATATACCAGATTCGGAGGAGGGGAAAAGGCATAGACTTGCCGGGTGGAAGAAACAGACGCAGGGAGAAGCCGATCCGTCCTATTATAAATATCTGGAAGAACAGGAAGTCCGGCAGGAGTATATGGATTTCCTGGCACAGTTTTCCGGGAGTAGGCTGGTGGATGGAACTTTACTTGGAAAATGGAACGGGCTTGTTCATGAAAGTGGGAGACAGGGCGGCGGAGAGACGGACGAAGAGAGGCTGTATAGTGTTGGAAAGAATGGAGAAAAGACAGAGAGGGCAAATCCTGCCGCACTGGTGGACAGCCCGCGTCTGCGGAAAAAGCTGGAAGATTATGATTATCTGATCCAGCATTTTTTTACAATCCACCCGACGGCGTCGATTGACCGGAGCCTGATGAACGCAGAGACATTTTTGTCGATGGATCTGACAATCAGGAAGGACGAGGCGGACGGACCACAGATCTTGATTTATCATACCCATTCGCAGGAAAATTATAGAGATTATGCGGGAAGCGACGGAAAGGGCGCGGTAGTGTCTCTGGGGGAAGAGCTGGCAAAACGGCTGCGGGCGAAAGGATATCAGGTCTGGCACGATACAACTGCCTATGATATGAAGTCGGGGCATCTCGACCGGAGCCGTGCCTATACATATGCCTGCGAGGGTGTCACGAACCTTTTGCAGAAATACCCGTCGATTCAGGTGATTTTAGATGTGCACCGGGACGGTGTCAGCGAGCAGACGCATCTAGTCACGCAGATAGAAGGGAAACCAACGGCACAGATCATGTTTTTCAACGGTACCAGCGAGACGCCGGACGGACCGATCGAGTATCTGGCAAATCCCTGCCGGAAGGAAAATCTGGCGTTCAGTTTTCAGATGAAGTGGAATGCCGATCAGATATATCCTGGGTTTACGCGGACGATTTATTTAAAGGGGCTTCGTTACAATCTACATCTACGCCCGCGCTCGGCGTTGATTGAGGTCGGGGCACAGACGAATACATATGAAGAGGCGGTCAATGCGATGGATCCGCTGGCGCAGCTTCTGGATCAGGTGCTGACAGGCTAATGGCAAGGCTTTTAGTCAAGGCTTTTTCTATTTCAGGACTTGCGGCGTACCTGAAAAAATGGTATATTCATTTAGATCAGGTGTTATTTATTATAAAAGATGATTTTAAATAAAAAATAAGATATCGCAGCAAACATTTTGCTGCCAAACAAAGTGATACAGAGAGAGGAATGAACGGATGGCAATTATAGATCAGAGCAAAATCAGAAATTTCTGCATCATTGCACATATCGATCACGGCAAATCAACGTTGGCAGATCGTATTATTGAGATGACGGGACTTTTAACGAGCCGTGAGATGCAGGCGCAGGTGCTTGATAACATGGATCTGGAGCGGGAGAGAGGTATTACCATCAAGTCGCAGGCAGTCCGCACGGTATATAAGGCGAAAGACGGTCAGGAGTACATTTTTAACCTAATCGACACGCCTGGACATGTGGACTTTAACTACGAGGTTTCCCGAAGCCTGGCGGCGTGCGACGGTGCGATTCTGGTTGTGGATGCGGCACAGGGAATCGAGGCGCAGACGCTGGCGAATGTATATCTGGCGCTGGATCATGATCTGGAGGTCATTCCGGTGTTAAATAAGATCGATCTGCCAAGTGCGGATCCGGAGCGCGTGGCAGCGGAGATCGAGGATGTGATCGGTCTGGAGGCGTCAGATGCACCGCGTATTTCTGCAAAGACCGGCTTAAATGTCGAGGCAGTTCTGGAGGAGATCGTGCAGAAGATCCCGGCACCGGCGGGCGATCCGGAGGCATCGCTGCAGGCGCTTATTTTCGACTCTCTGTATGATTCTTACAAGGGCGTTATCGTATTCTGCCGTGTGAAGAACGGTACGATCAAAAAAGGCACACGCATGAAAATGATGGCGACCGGAGCGGCTGCCGAGGTTGTGGAGGTTGGATATTTTGGCGCAGGTCAGTTTATTCCGTGCGAAGAGCTTTCAGCCGGTATGGTTGGCTATGTGACTGCCAGTATTAAAAATGTGCAGGATACCCGCGTGGGCGATACGATTACCGATCTGGACAACCCATGTGCAGAGCCGCTTCCGGGTTACAAGAAGGTAACGCCGATGGTATACTGCGGTCTTTATCCGGCGGATGGTGCGAAATATCCGGATCTGCGGGACGCGCTGGAAAAATTGCAGCTCAACGATGCAGCGCTCTATTTTGAGCCAGAGACATCGGTAGCGCTGGGCTTTGGTTTCCGGTGTGGTTTCCTGGGGCTTCTCCATCTGGATATTATCCAGGAACGCCTGGAACGCGAGTACAATCTGGATCTTGTGACAACGGCGCCGGGCGTTGTATACCGGGTGCACAAGACGAACGGCGATATGATTGAGCTGACGAACCCGTCAAATCTGCCGGATCCGTCCGAGATTGCCTATATGGAAGAGCCGATCGTGTCGGCGGAGATCATGGTTACGACCGAGTTTGTCGGTGCGATCATGACGCTGTGCCAGGAGCGCCGCGGCGTTTACCTGGGAATGGAGTATATTGAGGCGAGCCGTGCGCTGCTGAAATATGAACTTCCGTTAAATGAGATTATTTATGATTTCTTCGATGCATTGAAATCGCGCTCCCGCGGTTACGCGTCGTTTGATTATGAGTTAAAGGGCTACGAGGAATCCAAGCTGGTAAAACTGGATATTCTCGTCAACCGCGAGGAAGTGGACGCGCTCTCTTTCATCGTATTCGAAGGTTCGGCATATGAGCGCGGCAGAAAAATGTGCGAGAAGCTCAAGGATGAGATTCCGCGTCATTTATTTGAGATTCCAATCCAGGCGGCGGTCGGTGGAAAGATCATTGCCCGCGAGACGGTCAAGGCAATGCGGAAGGACGTTTTGGCAAAATGCTACGGCGGCGATATTTCCCGAAAGAGAAAACTTCTGGAGAAGCAGAAGGAAGGAAAGAAACGTATGCGTCAGATCGGAAACGTAGAGATTCCGCAGAAGGCATTTATGAGCGTCCTGAAGTTGGACGAGGAATAATGGAATTATATATACACATCCCGTTCTGCGTCCGCAAATGCCGTTACTGTGATTTTCTTTCGTTTGCGTCCGATGCGTGCGTGCGGGAGAAATATGTGGATCAGCTGATCCGGGAGATTGAAAGCATTCCGGAAGAGGATGCAGGGCAGTGCTCTGAAAATGCGGCGCCGCGGCTAAACCTGACAGGGCGGACGGTGGAGACGATCTTTATCGGTGGCGGAACGCCGTCCCTGCTTCCACCATCGGCGGTTGAGCGGATTCTGGCAGCCGTCCGGCAGGTCTTTCGGGTAGAGCCGGATGCGGAGATCACGATGGAGGCGAATCCGGGGACATTGACGCCGGATTCGGCAGCCGGTTACCGGAATGCAGGGGTCAGCCGCCTGAGTCTGGGGCTGCAGTCGGCTTCGGAGGAGGAATTGCGGCTTTTAGGGCGGATTCATACGCGGGAGCAGTTTTTACAGAGTTTTCGTGCTGCGCGGGACGCTGGATTTGACAATATCAATGTCGATCTGATGTCGGCGCTTCCGGGACAGTCGGAGGAGAGCTGGCAGGAGACTCTGCGGTTCGTCTGCGACCTGGAACCGGAACATATTTCCGCATACAGCCTGATTGTGGAAGAAGGCACGCCGTTATATGAAGAGTACGGGGAGATGTGCGCGGATCTGGAAAAATACGGCGATTACGCCTCTATGCCAAAGCGTTTACAGACGAAGTATGAAGGCTGTAAATGTCTGCCGGATGAAGAGACAGACCGGAATATGTACCACCACACGAAAACAACGCTGGCGAAGCTGGGCTATGAGCGGTATGAGATTTCCAATTATGCCAGACCGGGCTATGCCTGCCGCCACAACATCGGTTACTGGACCGGTGTGGAGTATCTGGGGCTTGGCCTGGGGGCATCCTCGCTGGTGGGCGGGAAACGCTTTCAGGTGACGGCGGATTTGAACCGTTATCTGGTGTTTACGAAAGAAGAGCTGGCAGCGGGCGCGCAGTATGAGGAAATACACGAATTGAGCCGTCAGGAGCGGATGGAAGAATTTATGTTTCTGGGGCTGCGGCTGACCGGCGGCGTCCGGACGGCAGAGTTTGAACGCCGGTTTGGCGTGGCGATGGAAGCGGTGTACGGTGAGGTGATCGAGAGGCTTTTGAAAGAAGGATTGTTGGAAGCAGCGGTCCAGACAGATAGCCATATCCGCCTGACTGAATATGGCTTGGATGTCAGTACCTATGCACTGGCGGAGTTTTTGCAATAAGAATAGAAATGTATGCCCGGAGTGCTTTTTGATTTCTGTTTTGCGACGGCAGGAGGAATTTGGGCGTGCATGAAAATTTTGGAGGATGTAGCATGGATTGCACGATACTGCAGTTTATAATCGTCTGCCCGATGGTATTTCTGGCAGGCTTTGTGGATGCGATCGCAGGGGGAGGCGGATTGATTTCACTTCCGGCGTACCTGATCGCCGGGGTTCCGACCCATATGGCGCTTGGAACCAACAAAATGAGTTCCATGATGGGAACGGCAATCGCGACCGGGCGGTTTGCCAAAAACGGTTACATACAGTTTAAAAAGGTGGTTTGGTTTATCGTGGCGGCGCTGATCGGTTCTTCGATCGGTTCGAACCTGACTTTGTTAGTCAGCGATAAGATTTTACAGTATATGATGATCGTGATTCTTCCGATTGTAGCATTTTATGTTATGCGGAATAAGAAAATGGGCGATGATTCGCTGGCGGGAACCCTGCCGGAGCGGAAATCGTTCCTGATTGCGCTGGCATCCGCGCTGATCATCGGTATCTATGACGGTTTTTACGGACCGGGAACCGGAACTTTCCTGCTGCTGGTGCTCACGGGAGCGGCGCGCTATACGATGAAAGAGGCGGCGGGTACGACAAAGGCGATCAATCTTTCGTCTAATGTGGCGGCGTTTGTCACATTTGTGATTCACGGCAAGATCATTTACACGCTGGGGCTGGCTGCGGCGATCTGCAGTATTTTAGGAAATTATATCGGTTCCGGCCTGGTAATGGGAAATGGACAGAAGATCGTGCGCCCGCTGATTCTAGTGGTGCTGGCGATCCTGTTTGTGAAGATTTTATTGGGAAATTAGAAAAGAAAATTAGAACGATTAGGCGAATTCAGCCGTTTGATACATTTACAGTGAAAATGATGCAAAAATAGCTGCGTGATGAAATGTGAATGTTTGGATGATAAGTCGTTTCAATAAAGAGAGGTAACGAACATGAAATGGAAGAAATTTACGCTGACGACCACCACAGAGGCGGTGGATCTCATCAGCTACACATTGGATGAACTCGGCATCGAGGGCATTGAGATTGAGGACAATATCCCGCTGACCGAGAAAGAGACGAAGGGAATGTTCATCGACATTCTGCCGGAGCTTCCGCCGGATGAGGGCGTGGCGAAGGTAAGTTTTTATCTCGATGAGGATGATGATATCCCGGCGATGATGGCGAAAGTCAAAGAGGCGCTGGAAGAATTGAAGCCGTTTACCGATCTGGGCGCCTGCACGTTTGCAGAATCCGAGACGGAGGATAAAGACTGGATCAACAACTGGAAACAGTATTTCAAACCGTTTACGGTCGATCACATCCTTATCAAGCCGACCTGGGAGACAGTGCCGGAGGAGCACAAGGACAAGCTGCTGATTCAGATCGATCCGGGTACGGCGTTTGGTACGGGCATGCATGAGACAACGCAGCTGTGCATCCGCCAGCTCGAGAAATACGTGACACCGGATTCAGAGGTGCTTGATGTCGGAACCGGAAGCGGTATCTTAGGCATCACGGCGTTAAAACTGGGCGCAAAACACGTATTTGGAACGGATCTGGATGAAAATGCGATCACAGCCGTTGGCGAGAATCTGGAAGCAAACGGAATTGCACCGGAGCAGTTCAAGGTCGTACAGGGCAACATCATCGACGACAAGGCAGTGCAGGACGAAGTAAAATACGAGTATTACGACATTGCGGTTGCCAATATTCTGGCAGACGTTATCATCATGCTACAGAAAGAGATCCCGGTTCATATTAAGAAAAATGGTATCTTCATCACATCGGGTATTATTGATATGAAGGAAGAGGCAGTCAAGGCGGCATTTGAGGCGAACGATGCCTTTGAGATTGTAGAGATCACCCATCAGGGCGAGTGGGTTTCTGTCACAGCGAGGAAGAAATAATCATGTACCATTTTTTTGTGGAACCGCACCAGATCGGGGCGGAAGAAATCCGGATTGAGGGCGCGGATGTCAACCATATCCGCAATGTTCTGCGGATGAAGCCGGGCGAGGAGATCCTGATCAGCAGCCGTGAGGGCGGCGACTATTTCTGCCGCGTGGAAGAACTGGAACCAGAGTATGTTTCGGCAAAGATTCTGGAAGAATGGGAAAACAAAGAGCTTCCGGCGCGGATTCACCTGTTCCAGGGGCTTCCGAAGGGCGATAAGATGGAACTGATCATCCAGAAGGCGGTGGAGCTGGGGGCATACCGGGTGGTTCCGGTCAGCATGAAGCGCTCGGTTGTCAAGCTGGATGCGAAAAAAGCGGACGCGAAGAGAAAACGCTGGAATGCGGTTTCTGAGAGCGCCGCGAAGCAGTCCAAGCGCAGCCTTATCCCGGAGGTGGCGCCGCTTATGACCTACAAAGAGGCGGTCAAAGAGGCAGCCGGGTACGATATGGTTCTTCTGCCATATGAGTCGGCGGACGGCATCCGGAAAACGAGGGAACTGCTGGCGTCGGTCAAGCCGGGTACGGATATCGCCGTTTTCATCGGTCCGGAGGGCGGTTTTGAGGACGAAGAAGTCGAGCTTGCCAGGGAAAACGGGGCGGAGATCGTAACGCTTGGAAAGAGAATTTTGCGGACGGAGACGGCAGGCTTGTGTATGCTGTCGGCACTGATGCTGCAGTTGGAAGTGTAATTGGAAAATTACAAAGGAGATAGAGATAAAAATGGAAGCCTATTTTGATAATTCAGCGACCACCAAGGTGCTGGACTGCGTAAAGGATGCAGTCGTTGATGCAATGTGTGTCAACTACGGAAACGCGGCGGCGAAGCACAGAAAAGGTGTGGAAGCAGAAAATTTGATTCGCGAGGCAAAGAAGGCGATCGCGGATACACTGAAAGTGCAGGAGAAGGAGATTCTCTTTACTTCCGGCGGAACAGAGTCGAACAATACGGCGCTGATCGGCACGGCGCTGGCAAACCGCAGAGCCGGAAAACACCTTATCACGACCGGTGTGGAACATCCGTCGATCTACAATACGATGTCATTTCTGGAGGAGATGGGCTTTGAGGTGACCTATCTTCCGGTCGATCATCTGGGACATATTTCTCTGGAGGATCTGGAAAAAGCTATCCGCGAGGACACGATCCTGGTGTCTGTGATGTACGTCAATAACGAGGTCGGAGCAGTAGAGCCGATCGAGGCGATCAGCCAGTGCATCAAGAAGAAAAATCCGAAGACATTGTTCCATGTCGATGCGATCCAGGCATATGGAAAATATAAGATCCGTCCGAAAAAACAGGGAATTGACCTGCTTTCCGTCAGCGGACACAAGATCCATGCGCCGAAGGGCGTCGGATTCCTCTATATCCGCGACGGTGTCAAGATCCGCCCGATTCTGTTTGGCGGCGGCCAGCAGAAGGGCATGCGTTCCGGTACGGAAAATGTGCCGGGGTGTGTCGGACTCGGCGTGGCAGCACGCGAGGCGTACAAAGATTTTGATGCACGCATCGAAAAGCTGTATACACTCCGGGAGCACCTGATTGCGGGATTGAAACCGCTCGGCGGCGTCACCATCAACGGCAGTGAGGACCGCACCAACGCGCCGCAGATCGTCAGCGCCAGCTTTGAGGGCGTCCGCAGCGAGGTACTTCTCCATGCGCTGGAGGACAAAGGGGTTTATGTATCGTCCGGTTCCGCCTGCTCGTCCAATCATCCGGGCATCAGCGGTACTTTAAAGGGAATCGGCGTGAAAAAAGAACTTCTCGATTCGACGATCCGGTTCAGTCTGGGTGATCTGAATACCGAGGAAGAAGTAGACTATGCGATCGGCGTTCTGGGAGAACTGCTTCCGGTACTGCGCCGTTACCAGATGAAATAAAATGGCTGTTTAAAGAATGGCTGTTCAGTTTTTTTGCGGGAAAGCAGAAGAATGACAGCCTGTTGTAGAAAGGGAATTCCATGTTTCATACATTTTTGATTAAATATGCGGAGATTGGCCTGAAAGGTAAAAACCGCTATGTATTCGAGGACGCGCTGGTGTCCCACATCCATCACTCGTTAAAACGTCTTGATGGAAAATTTACCGTAACCAAGGAGGCAGGGCGTATCTATGCGACCGCAGCGGATGAATTTGATTACGATGAGGTCATCGACGCACTGAAAAAGGTATTCGGTATTGCGGCGATCTGTCCGATGGTCCAGTTAGAGGACAACGGCTACGACGACCTGAAAGCGAAGATTGTTGAGTATGTGGACAAAGCATACCCAGATAAACACTTTACGTTCAAGGTAAACACCCGCCGTGCCAACAAACAGTATCCGCATACCTCCGAGGAAGTCAACCGCGATCTCGGTGAGGTCATCCTGGACGCATTCCCGGAGACAAAGGTAGACGTACACAATCCGGATGTTCTTTTAAATGTGGAACTGCGTGCAAAACGTATCAACGTATACTCTCTGGTGATTCCGGGACCGGGCGGTATGCCGGTCGGAACCAATGGACGCGCGATGCTGCTTTTATCCGGCGGTATCGACAGCCCGGTGGCAGGATACATGATCGCAAAACGCGGCGTTACCATCGAGGCAACCTATTTCCATGCGCCGCCATACACCAGCGACCGTGCAAAACAGAAAGTAGTCGATCTGGCAAAGCAGGTAGCAAAATACGCAGGTCCGATCAAATTAAACGTAGTCAATTTCACAGATATCCAGCTCTACATCTACGAGCAGTGCCCGCATGAGGAGCTGACGATTATCATGCGCCGCTACATGATGAAGATCGCGGAAGAGCTGGCGAAGAAAGACGACTGTCTCGGACTCATCACCGGCGAGAGCATTGGTCAGGTAGCATCCCAGACGGTTCATTCCCTGGCGGTTACCAATGCAGTCTGCACACTTCCGGTCTTCCGCCCGCTGATCGGTTTCGACAAACAGGATATCGTCGATATTTCTCTGAAAATTGGTACCTACGAGACATCGATCGAGCCGTATGAAGATTGCTGCACCATCTTCGTAGCCAAACACCCGGTTACCAAGCCGGTCCTGCACCTGATTGAAAAATCCGAGCGCAATCTGGAAGAGAAGATAGATGCGCTGGTAAAAGAGGCGATCGATACGGTTGAGGTTATCCGGTGCTAGTCATATATAAAAAAGAATGTGCCTTGGCACATTCGGGCGTCTCGCGCGGTCGCTTGCGACAGTTTTTTGCTTCGCGCGAGTGCGCATCCTCGCGGAGTGTTTTTTCATAGGACGTAGTTCTCTATGAAAAAAAAGAACCGCTGCAAAGCGAGTTGCTTAACAGCGGTTTTTTTCGTTTCAAACAGAACCATCTCGATCGTTCTAATGGTTGCTATACAATGTACGGAGCCAGTGTCGTTAAGATCTCATCGATCTGGTTCTCAGAATGGATGTTTAAATCGATCGGTTTGGACAGATCCAGACTGAAGATACCCATGATGGATTTAGCGTCAATCACATAACGTCCGGAAACAAGGTCAAAATCTACGTCGAACTTCGCTAAGTCGTTGACGAAGGATTTAACTTTATCGATCGAGTTTAAAGAAATACGAACTGTTTTCATGAAAAAAACCTCCTCTATCTACAATAATACTTTTATACTACAAAGTAATCTGACAAAAGTCAAGAGAGGATTCAATTTAAAGGAGATAAAAATGAGAAAAGCGGCATTCCACAATCTGGGCTGCAAGGTGAACTCATATGAGACGGAAGCCATGCAGCAGCTCTTAGAGGATGCAGGATATGAGATTGTGCCGTTCCGGGAAGGAGCGGATGTTTATATTATCAACACGTGTTCCGTGACGAATGTTGCCGACCGGAAATCGCGCCAGATGCTGCACCGGGCAAAGAAAATGAACCCGTCGGCGGCTGTTGTGGCGGTCGGCTGTTATGTGCAGGCAGCAGGCGCGGAGCTGAAAAAAGATGAGGCGGTCGATCTGATCGTCGGCAATAACCAGAAAAAAGATCTGGTACGGATCCTGGATGATTATTTTGCAGATCACGAAAACAGCGGTGAGATTCTGGATATCGGACATTCACAGGAATACGAAGAACTCCATATCCGCCGGATTGCTGACCATACGCGTGCCTTTATCAAGGTACAGGACGGCTGCAACCAGTTTTGCAGCTATTGTATTATACCATATACGAGAGGACGCGTCCGCAGCCGCCGCCCGGAGGACATCGAGCACGAGGTGCGCGGGATTGCGGAAGCCGGATACAAGGAAATTGTCTTGACCGGTATCCATTTAAGCTCCTATGGTGTCGATTTCAAGGATGAGCAGCAAGAAAATCTGCTGACTTTAATCAAACGTCTCGACCAGATTCCGGGTATTGAGCGCCTGCGCCTCGGTTCTCTTGAACCACGTATCGTAACCCGCGAATTTGCCAAAGAGCTGGCGAGGCTGCGGACCATCTGCCCGCACTTCCATCTGTCACTCCAGAGTGGCTGTGACGCGACTTTAAAGCGCATGAACCGCCGTTACAACGCTGCTGAATATCAGGCGTGCTGTGAAATTCTGCGGGAAGAATTTGACAATCCGGCGATCACGACCGATGTCATCGTAGGATTCCCGGGCGAGACCGAAGAAGAATTTGCCGAAACAGAACGCTTCTTAAAAGCGATCCATTTCTATGAAATGCATATATTCAAATACTCCCGCCGCGCAGGCACCCGCGCCGCCGATATGCCGGATCAGGTACCAGAAGGAACCAAATCCGTCCGCAGCGATATCCTGCTGGCACTGGAAAAACAGCAGTCCTTAGAATACCGCGGGCGCTTTCTCGGAACTGAAGAAGAGATCCTTCTCGAAGAACCGATCGAGATCGACGGAACCAAATACATGATGGGACACACCCGCCAGTACGTCAAAGGTGCCGTTCCATACGAAGAAGGATTAAAAAATAAGACGGTGAAGGGAATCTTCACGAAGGCACTGAATGAAGAGGTGCTTTTACTGGAAAGTGAATAGAAGACCGTAAACGAAAAAACCAATGATACCCCCAAGATGGGATTCATTGGTTTTTTACATACATATAAAATTTCAAAAAATGACATAAATAGAATATATCGACTTAACAAATTAACCAGTAAGCAATCAATGAACCCCGACGAGATCCTTAATAACCTCCCCGGCAATAATCAGTCCCACTACTGATGGTACAAACGAGATACTACCCGGAATCTGCCGTCTGGCGGTACAGCTGCGTGCGGTTCCCGGCGGGCAGACACAGTGGGAACGGCAGGAGATTGCCATATCATCGCCCGGAGTCAACGGTTTCTCTTTCGAATAAACCACTTTCAGTTTCTTGATTCCGCGTTTTTTTAGCTCACGCCGCATGACCTTCGCGAGCGGGCAGACGGAAGTCTTATAAATGTCAGTTACCTCAAAGGCAGCCGGATCCAGCTTGTTTCCGGCACCCATCGAGCTGATGATCGGCGTGTGGCTTGCCTCTGCCTGTTCTACCAGCATCAGTTTTCCCGTTACGGTGTCGATTGCGTCGATCACGTAGTCATACTGGGAAAAATCAAATTCCTTTGCGGTATCCGGCATGTAGAATGTCTTGTAGGTATGGACAACCGCATGTGGGTTGATGGATTTGATGCGTTCCTCAGCGACATCAACCTTGTACTTTCCGATGGTGGAGGTGGTTGCGATGATCTGGCGGTTGATGTTGGTTAAGCAGACTTTGTCATCGTCGATGAGATCAAGCGTGCCGACACCGCTGCGCGCGAGGGCCTCCACCGCATAGCCGCCGACTCCGCCGATGCCGAAGATGGCAACGCGGGCTTTCGATAAACGCTCCATGGCATCCCTGCCGAGGAGAAGTTCAGTTCTGGAAAATGAATTTAACATATGATACTCCCTTGTAATATATTCTGTCAGTAGCTTCACAGTCACAACTGTGCTATACTAGATAATAGCAGGCTCTGTTTCTGAACGTTTTTTACCCATCAGTTCGGTATTTTATTGTAAAGGTGCGGTCTGCGTTTGTCAAGAAAGACATGAAGAAACGTCACAAAGTGTGCAAATAATCGTTACTGTTCACGGGGAGGCACTTTTGGAACCGAAAGTGCCGTAAGAAAACGTGGTGGAAGCAGGAATTTGCCGTATTTAAATGCGAAGCCACGGCAAATTCCGTTACTGGGCACGCGTGCGTGAACAGTAACAACGGGCAAAAAAGGGTTGACAGATATTGCATAAAGTGATAACATACCTACTAAGTCAATAGGAAAAAAAGAAAAGGAGTGAAGATCATGAAAGCAGTCAATGGTTTTTGGATGAATATGATGTGTTGCAGCAATGTTTGTACCTGTATGGAACGATGTTGTTGTCGCATTTGTGTACGCGAAAACCAGAAAGCTGGACTTCGGTAAGCGGGGTTTCCGGGGAAAACGGGTTTCGTGAATCTTTTTATTCATAAGGGTTAAGGATATAGAAAGAGCGCATCCGCGTACACAGAAAAACAAGCAGGACAGGCGGCAGAAAAGCTGGATTGGACGGGTGGGAAATGTGTATAGAGGATGGGCTCTTTTCGCATTTTAAACTTCTTTTGGAGCGAGTTTTTCAAATTGGAAATGAGTTCTGGAAAAAAGAAGAATCTATAGAAATCTATAAAAATTAAAAAATATAAAAATCATCACAGATATTAGGAGGAAATCATCATGGCAAACATTTATAAGGGAACACTGGGGCTGGTAGGAAACACACCGTTAGTTGAGGTTGTGAATGTTGAGAAAGCGCTGGGACTGGAAGCAACGGTTCTGGTAAAACTGGAGTATTTAAACCCGGCTGGAAGCGTGAAGGATCGTATTGCAAAAGGCATGATTGAGGATGCAGAGAAGAGAGGTGTCCTGAAAGAGGGTTCTGTCATCATCGAGCCGACTTCCGGCAATACCGGTATCGGTCTGGCGTCCATCGCAGCAGCGAAGGGATATCGCATGATCCTGACGATGCCGGAGACGATGAGCGTGGAGCGCCGCAACATTCTGAAAGCGTACGGTGCAGAGATTGTCCTGACTGAGGGCGCAAAGGGCATGAAGGGCGCGATCGAGAAGGCAGAAGAGCTGGCAAAAGAGACACCGGGCAGCTTCTTAGCCGGTCAGTTTGTCAATCCGGTCAATCCGGCGGTTCACAGAGCAACCACTGGTCCGGAGATCTGGAATGATACCGACGGAAAGGTTGATATCCTGATCGCAGGTGTTGGTACCGGCGGAACTCTGACAGGTACCGGCGAATACTTAAAATCCCAGAACCCGAATGTGAAAGTCGTAGCGCTGGAGCCAGCTTCATCCCCGGTATTAAAGACAGGCAAGGGCGGCGCACACAAGATTCAGGGTATCGGCGCCGGATTTGTGCCGGATGTACTGAACACTAAGATTTATGATGAGATTTTCGAGGCGGAGAATGAGGATGCATTTGCGGCAGCAAAACTGCTGGCACACAAAGAGGGCATCTTAGTCGGTATTTCCTCCGGCGCAGCCCTGCATGGTGCGATTGAGCTGGCAAAACGCCCGGAAAATAAGGGGAAAACCATCGTAGCGATTCTTCCGGACAGCGGTGACCGCTATTATTCCACACCACTCTTTACAGAGGACTAAGAGACTAATTATAAGAGACTAATTATAGAAATAGGACTTCCCAGAATGCAGGGAGAGTGTTATAATTAACAGAAAATGAGTGACTGGTTACGTGCGCGTGAACGGTAACAAAACAGCAGAAAAACACAGGACCCGTTTGTTTGGCAGAGCACTGTCAGCGCGGATCCTGTGCTTTTGTTTCATTTCATGAGAATTGTGGTTACTGTACACAGGTGGGTACATTTTTTACATTCTTTTTCTTAAAGAGGATTTTGCAGATAACGGATACAGGAGAATATACAATGAAAACGATTACGATTGAGGAGCTGGAAGCGTTAAAGGATGCGGAGAAGACGATCGTGGACATCCGCCCGCAGGACCAGTATATGCGCGGAACTTTTCCGGGGGCGGTAAGCCTCCCGGCGTCCCGGCTGGAAGAGCAATATGAGGAAGAAACAGCCAGGTTAGACAAAATGCATCCAGTGTACGTGATGTGCCATACCGGTGAGAAGAGTCAGGAGTGGGTGCGTCGTCTGACCGGAGACGGATTTGACGCGGTCAATGTGGAGGGTGGTTACCGTGCGTGGCTGCGCCTCTCCCTGTCCCGCTTCGTAGGCGGAGAATCCGAGGCGGATCGAGAGGAAAAACGGGCGAGAATTGAGCAGAGTATTATAAAAAAATTCCGCAAGCCGATCTGGCGGGCGTTTACGCGTGCGCTCAACACCTACGACCTGATTCAGGAGGGCGACAAGATCGCAGTCTGTATCTCCGGCGGCAAGGATTCCATGCTGATGGCGAAACTTTTCCAGGAATTGAAAAAACATGGAAAATTCCAGTTTGAAACCGTTTTTCTAGTGATGAATCCGGGCTACAATGCGGATAACTGGAAGATCATCCAGGACAATGCGAAACTTCTCGGCATTCCGCTGACGGTATTTGAGAGCGATATTTTCGACACGGTGGCGACGATCGAACAGAATCCGTGCTACCTTTGTGCCAGAATGCGACGCGGTCACCTCTATGCACAGGCGAAAGCGCTGGGCTGCAATAAAATTGCGCTTGGGCATCATTTTGATGATGTGATTGAGACGATCCTCATGGGAATGCTGTACAGCGGCAAGATTGAGACGATGATGCCGAAGCTGCACAGCCAGAATTTCGAGGGCATGGAGCTGATCCGCCCGATGTACCTTATCAAGGAAGATGCGGTCAAGGCGTGGCGCGATTACAACGGACTGCAGTTTATACAGTGCGCGTGCCGTTTTACTGAAAATTGCGTGAGCTGCGGAGGCGGACGTGGTTCCAAGCGCGATGAGATGAAGGAATTGATCGCCCATTTCCGCAAGGAGAGCGACGTGATCGAGAAAAATATCTTTAAGAGTGTCCACAATATCAACTTAAAGACTGTGATCGGTTACCACAAGGACGATTGGACGTACAATTTCCTGGATGATTATAATGATAAAAAATAACTTGCCGAATGGGGTAAAGTAGAGTAAAATAAAAAAGAGTAGTTTACCTGCACGCATGGATCTGCAGAGTGACAGAGCGCGGCGGGTATTTAAAAGGACGTGAAGACAAAATGGGTGATATCAGCAATACACAGTTTTTTAGAGCAGTACAGGAAGAGAAGAAGCTGGAGGCAAGCCAGGTTCTGGAACAGGTATATACAGCGCTGACGGAGAAGGGTTACAACCCGATCAATCAGATTGTAGGATATATTATGTCTGGAGATCCGACCTATATTACCAGCCACAAGAGTGCCAGAAGCCTGATTATGAAGGTAGAGCGTGACGAAATTCTGGAAGAGCTTGTGAAGGTATATATTGAGACGAAGCTTCAGTAAAGAGTGGATGCAGCACGGCAATTAAAAAGCGGAAGAGTAAACAGCTGGCGACAACAGTCCAATATCTGACGGGCTGCCAGCTTGTTTTGTTATGGAGAAAATAGAATATGAGAATTATGGGGCTTGATTTTGGATCGAAGACCACGGGAGTGGCAGTCAGCGATCCGTTAGGCATTACAGCACAGGGGATTGAGACGATCACACGGAAGGATGAGAACAAACTTCGCCAGACCTGCGCCCGGATTGAAGAGCTGATCCGGGAATACGAGGTTGGGACGATTGTTTTGGGGTATCCTAAAAATATGAATAATACGCTGGGAGAGCGCGTTGAAAAGACGCTGGCATTTAAAGAGATGCTGGAACGGCGGACGAACCTTCCGGTCGTTATGTGGGACGAGCGTCTGACGACGAATGCGGCGGAGCAGATCCTGATCGAGAGTGGAGTGCGCCGGGAAAACCGGAAGAGCGTGATTGATAAGATTGCGGCAGTATTGATTTTGCAGGGATATTTGGATTTACAGGCACAAGGAAAAGCGGAAGAATAAATTATCAGTGATAAAAATCAATGATTGAAAATAAAGAATAGAAGGAGAATCATAGAATGGGAAACCTGGATTCAATGTTAGATGAACTGAATAATATGGAAAACAGCATCACGCTGAGGGATGAGAACGGCGAGGAAGTGAAGCTGTATGTCCTGGAAGAGACAAAGTTAAATGGCGAGTCCTATCTGCTGGCAAGTGATACGAAGGACGGCGATGGAGAGTGCTATCTGTTGAGAGATACATCAAAGCCGGAGGATGCAGAAGCAGCTTACGAATTTGTGGACGATGACGGAGAACTGGAGTATATGTCCAAGGTGTTTGCGGAGCTGATGAGCGATCTGGGCGTTGATATCGAATAAAAATCTAAAAATCAAATTTTTGGAGGTGCATTGATTGAAAAAGGAAACAAATCATAATAAGGTAAAGATCATACCGCTCGGTGGCCTGGAACAGATCGGTATGAATATGACTGCCTTCGAATATGAAGACAGCATTATTGTAGTAGACTGCGGTATGGCATTCCCGAGCGACGATATGCTGGGAATCGATCTGGTTATCCCGGATGTATCCTATTTAAAGAACAACATTGACAAAGTCAAGGGCTTTGTGATCACGCACGGACATGAGGACCATATCGGCGCGCTGCCGTATGTACTCCGCGATGTTCCGGCACCGGTATACGGCACCAAACTGACGATCGGACTGATTGAGAATAAATTAAAAGAGCATAATATGATGAAGACCGTCCGCCGCAAGGTCGTAAAGCACGGACAGTCCATCAATCTCGGATGTTTTCGGATTGAGTTTATCAAGACGAACCACAGTATCGCAGATGCATCGGCGCTTGCGATCTTTTCCCCGGCTGGCATTATCGTCCACACCGGCGACTTCAAGATCGATTACACACCGGTATTCGGCGAACCGGCGGATCTGCAGCGTTTTGCCGAGCTTGGAAAGAAAGGCGTGCTGGCGCTGATGTGCG
>ERZ772816.262-NODE-262-length-61151-cov-12.640304_pt1 | contig 61151 bp, 44 predicted proteins | sample MGYA00511359_ERZ772816 | MGnify/ENA primary metagenome ERZ772816 (study PRJEB29015, sample SAMEA2737710) | human gut metagenome | biome: human gut; feature: human-associated habitat; material: faeces | place: China | collected 2012 ...
GGGCCAGCCCGTGGGAGGCCAGGGCGCCGCTGACCGGTGGACGGCACCGAGCCGTACGCTTGAACTGAAGAAGGGGGAGGCCTCGCGGCCTCCCTCTTTTTTGCGTTAAAGACACGTTGTGCTTTGGGACCTAGCTCCCTCTTATGCGCTCTTACTGTTTGGCTGTATTTTGAGCCCTTCTAGTGTATTTGAGCGATAATTACTCGCATTGGCGTTAGGGAGGGCTTGATGTTTACCGTATTTGTCTTGGGCAATATTGCTTCGGGTAAGTCGACTGCCTGCCGCTATTTCGAATCTCGTGGCGCTATGCTTATCGATCTGGATGAGCTTGCAAAATCGCTGTATGTTTCGGGCTCTGATATCGTCAATGCTCTCGCGGATGAATTCGGTTGGGACATTTTGGATGAGGAAGGCGCCATTCGCCGCAGCATCCTCGCTTCTCGAGCTTTCGCTTCTCCTGATTCGGCCGCACGGCTCAATGGTATCGTGCATCCCGTTCTCATTGAACAGCTTTCGCTTAGGATTCTCGATCCGGTTTGTTGTACGGTTTCGTCTCCCCGTTATCCCTTTGCGGTAGTCGAGGTTTCTGCTCCGACTGGTTTTGAGGATGCATTTGGCTTGGCTGATGAAATTCTGGTCATCAGCGCTCCTTTGTCAGTTCGCCGCGAGCGTGCTATACAACGTGGCATGGAGCCATCTGATTTCGATGCCCGTTCTGCTTGCCAGCCCGATGAGTCTGCGCTGTGCAATCTTGCTACAACGGTTATTGATAATGCGGCAGGCGATAACTCGCTCTTTGAACAACTGGATGCATGGCTTGCGCGCCATGGGTTCGTGGATGTTGTGGATAAGGAGGAGGCCGATGCCTAAGACACGTTTCCTTACTTGGTATCGCCTTATACCGCTGGCTGCCGTTTTTGTCTTTGGCCTTATCTCATTCGTTTACTCGTATGCTCCTGCTGCTTTCTTTAAACCGCTGTATCCGATTGACTACGAGGCGTATGTAAAGCAATCCAGCATTTCGCATAATTTGGATCCGTATTTGGTGTGTGCTGTCATTAAGTCTGAATCGAATTGGGATCCCGAGGCCGAGTCGAATCAAGGTGCTCAGGGATTGATGCAGCTGATGCCCGAGACTGCTCAGGATATGATCGCCAAGGGCCTTGTCGACGGTGGCGAGTATTCGGCCGACAACCTTAACGATCCGGCTACAAATATCGAGTTTGGCTGTGCGTATCTTTCGTATCTTCTAGCGTATTTTAACGGGTCGACCGACAGTGCCATTGCCGCCTATAACGCTGGCATGGGCAATGTCGACGGATGGGCGCAGCAAAGTACGTCGCTTCATAATGCAATCACCTTTCCCGAGACGCAGGCGTATCTGATTCGTGTCAATAATGCCTGGGTTCGCTATAAGACCCTCTATCCCGATCGGTTCGTATAGGACTAAGCCTACCGCCTGCGTATACTGCAGATATATGAGTTAGGAGTATCCATGGCGGAATTTGAAGTAGAACGCGTTGGTGGTGAACTTAAGCGCTTTGGCGTTGAAGGCTCTGACGTGCCGTTTAAGGTCGTGTCTCCCTATGACCCTGCAGGCTCTCAGCCTAAAGCCATTGAGTCGCTTGTGCAGGGTGTGAGGGACGGAGACCGCTATCAGGTTTTGCTGGGCGTGACTGGTTCGGGCAAGACCTTCACGATGGCAAAGACTATTGAGGCCCTGGGAAAGCCGACGCTGGTCATGGCTCCGAATAAAACGCTCGCCGCTCAGCTTGCGAGCGAGCTCAAAGAGTTCTTTCCCAACAACGCTGTGGTCTACTTCGTCTCGTACTATGACTACTATCAGCCCGAGGCGTATGTGCCGCAAAGCGATACATATATCGAGAAAGACTCCTCGATTAACGAAGAGGTCGAGATGCTGCGACATCAGGCGACCGCATCGCTGCTCTCTCGACGAGATGTGATCGTCGTCGCATCGGTCTCGTGTATCTATGGCATTGGCTCTCCTGAGGACTATGCGGGCCTAGCCCCGAACGTCGACAAGAAGGTGCCGCTCGAGCGCGATGACTTTATCCATGCACTTATCGACATTCAATATGATCGCAATGACTATGACCTTGCACGCGGCACGTTCCGCGTGCGCGGCGATGTTGTCGACGTGTATCCGCCTTATGCCGAGCATCCGTTGCGGTTTGAGTTCTTTGGTGACGAGGTCGAACTGATTGCCGAGATCGATGAGGTCACCGGCGAAATGCTGCGTGAGTACGAAGCAATTCCTGTGTGGCCGGCCTCGCACTATGTGACCGAGAAGCCGAAGGTTAAGGCGGCTCTGAAATCGATCAGCGAAGAGTGCGAGAAGCGCGTGGCGGAGCTCAAGGCGACCGACAAGTTGCTCGAGGCGCAGCGTCTGCAGCAGCGCACCGATTATGATCTTGAGATGCTCGAGACGATGGGCTTTTGCAACGGCATCGAGAACTACTCACGTCATCTGGACGGTCGCAAGCCGGGTGAGCCGCCGTTTACCCTGATCGATTACTTTCCTAAGGACATGCTCTGCATCATCGATGAGAGCCATGTGACGGTGCCGCAGATTCGCGGCATGCACGAAGGTGACCGCTCGCGTAAGGTGACGCTGGTGGAGCATGGTTTTCGCCTGCCCTCGGCGCTCGATAACCGCCCGCTTCGTTTCGATGAGTTTGAGGCAAGGATCCCCCAGTTTATCTATGTTTCGGCCACGCCGGGTGACTATGAGCTGCGAGTGAGCCAAAATGACGTTGAGCAGATCATTCGTCCGACCGGTCTGCTCGACCCCAAGATCGATGTGCGTCCGGTTCGTGGGCAGATTGACGATCTTGAGGACGAGATTCGCGAGCGCGTTGCCCGCAAGGAGCGTGTGCTGGTGACCACGTTGACCAAGCGCATGGCCGAGGACCTGACCGACCACCTGCTTGATGCGGGCATTAAGGTCAATTACATGCACTCCGATACGGCGACGATGGACCGTGTCGAGATCCTGCGAACGCTGCGCGAGGGCAAGATCGATGTTCTCGTTGGCATCAACCTGCTCCGCGAGGGTCTAGACCTTCCCGAGGTCTCGCTGGTGGCAATTCTCGACGCCGATAAGGAAGGCTTCTTGCGCAACCGCCGTTCGTTGATTCAGACGATTGGCCGCGCGGCCCGTAACGCCGACGGCGAGGTCATCATGTATGCAGACGTTGTGACCGATTCGATGAAAGAAGCCATCGAGGAGACGCAGCGCCGTCGCGAGATTCAGATGGCATATAACGAAGAACATGGCATTGTGCCCAAGACAGTGCGCAAGGCCATCAACGACATCTCAAGTTTTATTGCCGAGGCCGAAAAAACTGTGGGCTCCAAGGGACGCTCGAAGGGCGACTCTCTTGGCCATGGCGCATTCTATACGCCCGATGAGTCGGGCGAGGGCGGTGTGCCGGAAACGGTGGCGCCCGAGCAGACACTTGCGGAACAGTTGGAAGAACTGCCGCATGACGAGCTTGTGCGGATCGTCGAAACCATGGAAGAGGATATGCGTAACGCTTCTGCCGCCATGGACTTTGAGGAGGCGGCGCGCCTGCGCGATGCCGTCGTTCAGATTCGGGCGATGCTCGAGGGTGCGTCTGAGGACGAGACGATCGAGCGCTTACGTTCGCAGGCCCGCAAGGGTTCCACGTTCGCATCGGGCAGAAAACGCCAGGGTGCACGGTTTAAGAAATAGCAAACAGGCCCCGAGTTCCCTGTGGAGCTCGGGGCCTATGTCTTTTGCGCGCTGGAATTCGTGCGCTAGAGGTCTGCGATCAGGGCTTCGGCACAACGGATGCCGTCGGTGGCCGCGCTCATGATGCCGCCGGCATATCCAGCTCCCTCACCACAAGGGTAGAGGCCCGGGGTCGACACGGCATGGCACGCTCGGTCTCGGGTGACAGTGACCGGTGAGCTCGAACGAGTCTCCACACCGGTAAGAACGGCATCGGGGCGGTCGTAGCCTCGTAGCTTTTTTCCGAGTAGGGGAAGTCCCAGGCGGAGCGACTCGACGATATGCTGCGGCAGGGCTTCGTCAATTGCCGTCCAGGTCACACCAAGTGGATAGGTTGGTTTTACCTTTCCGGGTGCTGTGCTGGCGCGTCCTGCGAGGAAATCTCCGACAAGCTGTGCCGGTGCGTTCCAGTTGGAACCGCCCAGGCGATAGGCAGCCGCCTCGCAGGCACGCTGGAGCTCGATGCCGGCGAGCGGGTCATCGTTGGGAAGGTCCTCAGGCGTGACGTTAACGAGCAGAGCGGCATTTGCGTTGCGTCCGTCGCGGGCATTGAGACTGGCCCCGTTGACGCACAGATGGCACGGTTCTGAAGAGGCGGCAACAACCTGTCCGCCGGGGCACATGCAAAACGAGAACACGCTGCGGCCGTTGGGAAGATGGGCAACAAGTTTGTAAGGGGCCGCCCCGAGCGCTGGATGTCCCGCCGAGGCTCCATATTGGGCTCGGTCGATGTCGCGCTGCGGATGCTCGATGCGAACGCCCATGGCAAAGGTCTTTTGTGCGAGGGCCACGTTGTGGTCCTTAAGGAGCTCAAAAATATCGCGAGCAGAATGCCCGCAGGCGAGGATGAGGCGCTTTGTCTCGATTGGCTCGCAAGCGGCGTCTTGGGACGATTGGACATCAATACCGGTGATGGCGCCAGACGCGTCGATGCGAATGTCGACGAGCCTCGTTCGATAACGGACGACACCTCCGAGCTGCTCGATGCGCTGGGATATAGCGGTGACAACCTTGGGAAGGATGTCGGAGCCAATGTGCGGCTTGGCATCCCACAGAATATCGCGGGGTGCACCTGCCTCGACGAAGGTTTCGAGGATAAGGCGATGGGCGGGATTTTTGGTTCCCGTATTGAGCTTGCCGTCCGAGAAGGTTCCCGCGCCGCCCAGGCCAAACTGGATATTGCTCTCGGGGTCGAGGATGCGCTCCTTTAGAAAGAGGTCGATCGCCTGCGAGCGGCGAAATGCCGGGTCGCCGCGCTCGATGAGCAAGGGCTTAAGACCTGCTTCGGCGAGCGTAAGCGCAGCGAAAAGGCCGGCACATCCGGCGCCGACAACGACGGGGCGCTCTTTGGGTGCGCCGGAAACGGGGGAGGGGAATGAAGGCCCATCGTCTTCTATCGCGCGTACGCGCGAGCGGTCACGCTCGGCAACGTTGCCGACCGCTTCTCGCTCGAGGTGGGGACTAGTCAGCTCAACACGAAAGCTCAGGATAAAATGGACGTCTCGTTTTTTGCGAGCGTCGATTGACTTGCGGTGGAGCTCGATGGACTTGATCTCGGAGTCCTTGCAACGTAGGACGCGCTTGGCGACTCGCTTGCCAACAATGAGGCAGGCATTTTCATCGCCGGCTTCATCGAGCGACGCGTTGACTTGGGTGATTTCGATCATCGAGGTCTCCTTGGAGGCAAGAAAGAGGCCGTCCGGTATCCCAGACGGCCCGAATGCGTTTTTGATTATAGACTGCGCGGCTACAGGCTGCTTGCAGCGCGAATGCCCGAGAGCCAGGCCCACGCAAGGTTAAAGCCTCCACAATCGGCGTCGATGTCGAGCGCTTCGCCGCAGACGTAAAGCGGGGCGTCGACAACGCTGCGCGCGCGTAGACTGGGTGTTGAGATGCTCTCGACAGATACGCCACCACGCGTGACCTGCGCAGAGCGCTCCTCGGCTGTTCCCTCGACGAGCAACTTAAAGTGCTTGAGGATCGAGACCAGGTGGATGACATCATTGGAGCTTGGATGGCACTGCTCGAACGCTGTGCAGACGACGCGGGAGAGTTGCGGGGCGAGCATGCCGTCGAGCCAACGGGGATTGCGGGGCGAAAAGCTATCGAGCAGCTCAACGCGCCGGTTGAGCGTATCGAGCAATTCGTCTTTGGAGAGGTCGGGGAAAACGTCGAGCAGGATCGTATCGCCGCGCTGGATACGACGGGAGAGGTTGAAGACAGCGACGCCCGAGATGCCGAAGGTTCGAAACAGCACTTCACCGTCTTCGTGCCAGAGCTCACTATGGTTACGGGCGAGCGTCAAGCGGGCGCGGACGCGCAGGCCATCCAACGTCTTGAGTGCCGCCCGATCGCCAACGACCGTTGCCGAAACGGGGCAGAGGATGGGGCGCAGCGAAGTGAGGGGGAGGCGAAACGTATCGGCGATACCGGTGGGGCTGCCGCCCGTGGCGATAATTACGGCATGTGCCTGCAGGGTCTCGTTCTTGCGAGGGACATCGGCGAGCGCTTTCCGAAGCGAGCGGAGCTCCGATTTTCGGTCGTCGTGCCTTTTTGCCTTGAGCGCCCGCGCTGGACGGTCTATTTGGAGTACCCAGCCTTCGGAAGCTTCGTGCGCCGAGGCAACGTTGGCTCCGCAGATTAAGGTGATACCTAGGCGGTCGCAAACGTTGAGAAGCGCGTCGCGCACCGATTCGGCGCGAAGGGAGCGCGGGTACAGTCGGCCTTCCTCGGAGGTTGTCATGATGCCCAGCGAGGAGAAGAAACCCATAAGCTCTTGTTCGGGCTGGGGGCCCATGACGGATTCAACGAATGCGGGGTGGTTATACCGCTGAGGATCAATCGATTCGTTGGAGAGGTTGCAGCGGCCGTTACCGGTCGCAAGGAGCTTAAGGCCGCAGGCGACATCGCGCTCAACGATGCAGACGCTTTTGCCAGCGCGTGCAGCCGTAATGGCAGCGGCGAGGCCTGAAGCCCCGCCGCCGATTACCAGGACGTCATAGAAGGCGCTCGCGTTCACTTAGGCCTCGTCGGTCTCGTGCGGGGTAATGGCCTCGACGGCAGAGACTGCCTTGGGCAACATGCCATCGGGCAGCGCGGTCTCGACCTCGCCCTTATCGCAGGCCTCGGCGAGTGCCGGATTAATGGGAAGCTGGCCCAAGATGTCGAGTTTATAGCGATCTGCGACCTCGGGGAGCTTGCTCTTGCCAAAGACCTCAATCTTCTTGCCGCAGTCGGGGCACTCAATATAGCTCATGTTCTCGACAATGCCCAGAATGGGGACGTTCATCTTCTCGGCCATGTTGACCGCTTTGGCGACGATCATCGAGACCAGATCCTGCGGGCTCGTGACGATGACGATGCCGTCGACGGGCAGCGACTGGAAGACGGTGAGCGCGACGTCGCCTGTTCCCGGAGGCATGTCGACCAGCAGGTAGTCGATGGGGCCCCACGAGGTCTCGCTCCAGAACTGCCTAATGGCGCCTGCGATGACCGGACCGCGCCAAAGGACGGGGTCGGTCTCGTTTTGGAGCAGCAGGTTGGAGCTCATGACCTTGACGCCGTGCTCGGAGATTTCGGGCAGCATAAGGTTGCCAAGGGCATGGACGTGGCGTCCGCTCATACCGAACATCTTGGGGATGGAGGGACCGGTAATGTCGGCATCGAGAACGCCGACCTTGTGACCGTGGCGGGCGAGCTCGGTGGCGATGGCACCGGTGACAAACGACTTGCCGACACCGCCCTTGCCGGAAAGCACGGCGATGACGCGCTTGACCTCGGACAGCGTGTTCTCCTCAAATTGCGACGGCGACGTTTGTCCGCCGGCGGCCTGTGCGTGTTCGCAACCCATGTATGACTCCTTTGTATATGTTGGGGACGGGGCCCCGCGATGTGACACGAGCGTCATTGTACCCTCGTTTGCGAGCGGGAGTCATTTGTGATGCGCGGCGGGCGATCGATGGCATTCGAAAGCATGGGTCGGGTATGCGACGTGCGCGTGTCAGATAAAGCAAAAGGTCTGAGAATCTTGTATTACGAACATCTGTGCGCGTTGAGTGCGCTAAACTCATCGACGGTGTGATTTGAAGTTATAGGAGGCAAGGAGCTTCCATGTCTGATTCCTCTATCGTTATTCGCGGTGCGCGTGAGCACAACTTGCGCGATATCGATGTATCCATTCCGCGCGACCAGCTCGTGGTCATTACCGGCCTTTCCGGCTCGGGCAAGAGCTCGCTGGCGTTTGACACAATCTATGCCGAGGGCCAGCGCCGTTATGTTGAGAGCCTATCGAGCTATGCTCGCCAGTTCTTGGGCCAGATGGACAAACCCGACTTGGATTCAATCGACGGCCTTTCGCCGGCGGTGTCGATCGACCAAAAGACGACGTCTAAAAACCCTCGCTCGACGGTTGGCACCGTAACCGAGATTTACGACTATCTGCGCCTGCTGTTCGCCCGTGTGGGCACCCCTCACTGTCCCGAATGCGGCCGCGTCATTGAGCGCCAGACGACCGACCAGGTTGCCGACAAGGTCTTGGCCGCGGGGGAGGGTCGCCGCGCGTTTGTGCTGGCACCGGTGGTGCGCGGGCGAAAAGGCGAGTACACTAAACTGTTTGAGGACCTTCGCGCCGAGGGCTTTAGCCGCGTGCGTGTCGACGGTGAAGTGCGCTCGCTCGACGATCCGATCGATCTGGACAAGAAGTTTAAGCACGATATCGAGGTCGTGGTCGACCGTATCGTGATTCGCGAGAACTCTCTGGGCCGTATCGCCGAGTCTGTTGAGCAGGCGACCGCGCTGGCTCACGGCAATGTAAACGTGTACATGCTGCCCGATCGTGATGCTCCCGAGGGGACCGAGGGCGAGCTGCTGGAGTATTCGTTGGCCTTGGCGTGCCCGGAGCATGGACACTCCATTGACGATCTTCAGCCGCGTGATTTTTCGTTCAACGCGCCCTATGGCGCGTGCCCCGAGTGCGATGGCCTGGGCTTTAAGAAGACGGTCGATGCCGAAGCGCTAATCGAAGACCCCTCGAAGTCGATCGCCGACGGGGTCTTTGGCAGCCTGTTTGGCAACTCTAACTACTATCCGCAGATTTTCGCTGCGGTCTGCAAACACTTTAAGGTGAGCGTCGGTACGCCGTGGGAGGATCTGCCTCCGCGGGTGCGTCGCGCGTTTTTAGACGGCATGGGCGACCAGAAGATTTCGGTCGACTATCAAAAGCTCGATGGGCGTCGCAGCCAGTGGGACACCAAGTTCTCGGGCGTGCGCAATATCCTGTACGAGCGCTATAACGAGACGACGAATGAGAACACCAGGGCGCGCTTGGAGAAGTACATTCGCGAGGAGCCGTGCTCGAGTTGCCATGGTGCTCGTCTGCGCCCCGAGATGCTCGCCGTTACCGTAGGCGGTAAGTCCATTTACGAGGTCTGCTGCCTGTCGTGCCGCGAGTCGCTCGAGTTTTTTGAGGGCCTGGAGCTTACCGAGCGCCAACAATTTATCGGCGGGCGCATTGTTAAGGAAATCCTGGAGCGCCTGCGCTTTCTGGTCGATGTCGGACTCGACTATCTGACCCTCGACCGTGCCTCGGCGACGCTTTCCGGAGGCGAGGCCCAGCGCATTCGCCTGGCAACGCAGATCGGCGCCGGTCTCATGGGTGTCCTGTACATTTTGGACGAGCCATCGATCGGCCTTCATCAGCGCGATAACGAGCGCCTGATCAAGACACTTGAGCGCCTGCGCGATATCGGCAACACCGTCATCGTCGTCGAGCATGATGAGGATACGATTCGTGCTGCCGACTATGTGATCGACATGGGCCCCGGCGCGGGCGTGAACGGCGGACACGTGGTCGCCGCGGGAACGCCTGCCGATATCATGGCGTGCCCCGATTCGATGACGGGTGCCTACCTGACTGGCAAGCGAATGATTCGGGTTCCCGACAAGCGCCGCAAGCCCGGTCGCGGCTGCCTTAAGATCACGGGCGCCCGTGCCAACAACCTCAAAAACGTTACCGCCAAGATTGAGTTCGGTACGCTAACGGTCGTTACCGGCGTGTCGGGATCGGGCAAGAGCTCCCTGGTTACCGACACCATCGCGCCTGCCCTTACGAATGCCATTCATCGCTCGACGCGTCCCGTGGGCCCGTACAAAAAGCTCGAGGGTATCGAGTGCATCGATAAGGTGATCGACATTGACCAGTCGCCGATCGGCCGCACACCGCGTTCCAATCCCGCTACGTACATTGGCCTGTGGGATGATCTGCGCGCGCTGTTTGCGAGCACACCGGAGTCGAAGGCGCGCGGCTACTCGCCCGGACGTTTCTCCTTTAACGTGAGCGGCGGCCGCTGCGAAGCATGCAAGGGCGACGGACAAATCAAGATCGAGATGCACTTCCTTCCCGATATCTATGTCCCCTGCGAGGTCTGCGGCGGCAAGCGCTATAATCGCGAGACGCTTGAGGTTACCTACCGTGGTAAGACCATCTCTGACGTGCTCGACATGAGCGTCACCGAGGCGCTGGCTTTCTTTGGCAATATTCCTCAGATTAAGCGTAAGCTCCAGACTCTGTATGATGTGGGCTTGGGTTATGTGAGCTTGGGCCAGCCGGCAACGACGCTTTCGGGTGGCGAGGCACAGCGCGTAAAGCTCGCCAAGGAACTCCACCGCCGTCAGACGGGTAAGACGTTCTACATTCTGGATGAGCCGACGACCGGTCTCCATTTTGAGGATGTCCGCCAGCTGCTCGACGTGCTGCAGCGCCTGGTCGATGCGGGCAACACGGTTCTGGTGATCGAGCACAATCTCGATGTCATCAAGGTTGCCGACCGTCTGATCGATATGGGCCCCGAGGGCGGCAATGGCGGCGGAACTGTCGTGGTCTCGGGTACGCCAGAGCAGGTCGCGGCATGTTCACAGAGTTACACGGGCAAGTTCTTGGCCCCGCTGCTCGAGCGCGACCGCGAGCGTCAAGCACAACTCGACGCCCAGTAAAGAGACGCCGTCATGCGAGAAGCGCCACCGATTCCTTTCGATTCGGTGGCGCTTCTGTGTGTCGAGATGACGTATGCGGCTACATTGGACATATACTTAGGCGTTACGTTCGAATGCGAGGGAAGGGACATGCCATGGCAAAGGCTGCAAAGACGCCGAAAACCAATGCGATGCGCGAGCTGGAAAACGCCGGCATCTCCTATATTCTCCATACGTATGAAGACGATGGCGATGAGTCGGCGGGTTTAGGCGTTGCAATTTCGGAACAACTTGGCGAGGAGCCTGGCCAGGGTTTTAAGACCTTGGTTTGCGTGGCGCCGTCCAATGAACACGTTGTGTGCTGTATTCCCGTTGCCGACGAGCTTGACCTAAAGGCCGCCGCGCGCGCCGCTGGCGAAAAGTCGCTGACCATGATGCATGTTAAGGACTTGCTTGCCGCGACGGGGTATGTCCGGGGCGGCTGCAGTCCAGTCGGCATGAAAAAACGCTTTCGGACGCTGATCGATGAGACATGCGTCCTTTGGGATACCATTTTTATCTCAGGCGGTAAGCGTGGCTATCAGCTTGAGCTTGCCCCCGACGACTTAGTTGCATTTTGCGGGGCGACGGTTGCCCCGATCACGAGAGAGGACTGAACGATGCCGCAGGAAGAATCGAAGCGCGGGGCTCACTTTGCAAAGCGTTCGGCTTCTCAGACGCCCGCGCCTGAGGCTTCTTCGTCGCGAGGTGACACTGACGACATGGGCTCGTCGGACTACTCCACGGTTGGTCGTTCCGCCGGGCTTATGACCATCCTGACCATCGTGTCTCGCGTCACCGGTTTTATCCGCACGTGGGCAATGGCGGCCGCTATCGGCATGTCGCTACTCTCGTCCTCCTATCAGGTCGCCAACAACCTGCCCAATATGCTCTACGAACTCGTGATGGGCGGCATGCTCGTGACGGCTTTTTTGCCCGTGTACATGGGCGTGAGGCGTGAGCAGGGTCGCGAGGCCTCGAACGAGTACGTGGGCAACCTGCTTGGCATTCTGCTTTTGGTGCTGGGTGGCATTTCGTTGCTGGGGACTGTGTTCGCCCCGGGCTTTATCTGGACGCAATCGTTCCTTTCGGGTGACGGCGGCAGCATGGATACCGCTGCGTTCATGTTCCGTTTCTTTGCCATCCAGATTCTGTTTTATGGTTTGGGCTCGGTGTTCTCGGGCGTTCTCAACGCACACCGCGACTACTTCTGGTCGACGTTTGCCCCGGTCCTCAACAATGTGATCGTCATTGCGAGCTTTATGGGTTTTGCGCCCGTGTCCGCACAGTTTGGCGAACGTGCCGGCATCATCTTGATTGCGGCCGGTACGACCCTCGGTGTCTTTGTTCAGATGGCATGTCAGATCCCCGCGCTTGGTAAGCACGGCGTGCATCCCCATATCCATATCGACTTTAAGGACCCCGCACTGCGCCAGACGATTGCGCTCGGTATCCCGACGCTGCTCGCCACGGTGTGCATGTTTGTCTCGACTTCTATCACCAACGCTGCCGCGCTGGTGGTCCAGCCCGAGACTGGTCCTTCCGTCATCGCCTATGCGCGTCTGTGGTACACGCTGCCCTACGCGCTGATTGCCGCCTCGCTTTCGACGGCGCTCTATACCGAGCTTTCTCACGACGCACAGGAGAAGGATTACGACAGCGTTCGCACGGGCATTTCGCGTGGCGTCGCCCAGATGCTGTTCTTCCTGATTCCGTTCACGCTGTACCTGATTGTCTTCGCGCGTCCGCTCAACATGATTTACTGTGCCGGCAAGTTTGATGAGTCCGGCGTGGCGCTGGTGTCCGAGTTCCTTGTCTACCTGGCGTTCTCGCTGCCGCTCTACGGCGTGGTCGTATTGATGCAGAAGAGCTTCTCTGCCTTGCTCGACATGAAGCCCTATAGCCGCTATTGCCTGTATTCCGCCATCGGCCAGGCCGGCTCGGTTCTGCTGTTTGGCGTTGTGCTGGGCTTCGGTATGCCGGCAATCGCGCTTTCGTATGTCGTTGACTACGTGATCTTGGTCGGTTGTTCGCTGTGGTGGCTGCGTCGTCGTCTGCGTGGCCTTCAGGTCAAATCTATCCTGCATGGCGGTTTCTTTGGCCTTTTGCTCGGTGGCCTGGGTGCTGCCGCAGGCGCCGGCGTCATGTGGGCGCTTGAGCACTTTGTCGGGGCACTTGGCGGCTCGATTCTGATTACTCTTGGCTACGTTTGCGTTGCGGGTGTCGTCTCGCTTGCTGTTACCTTTGGCCTTGCCGTCGTTCTTAAGATGCCCGAGGTCTCGGCGCTGCTTCGTCGCAAGTAGGTGCGCGTGGCCGGTCACGACAACATTCCAACGCTTGCCGAGCAGGTTTCGCGCGTTCCCACGCAGCCCGGCTGCTACCTTTGGAAAGACGCCAAGGGCGATGTCATCTACGTGGGCAAGGCGAAAAACCTACGCGCCCGCATGCGTCAATACGTGACACTGCAGGATGAGCGTCAAAAGATCCCGCTGATGATGCAGCTGGTGGCGAGCTTTGACTATATCGTGGTGGAGACCGAGCATGAGGCGTTGGTGCTCGAGCGCAATTTGATTGGTCAGTACCATCCGTACTTTAACGTCGACCTCAAGGATGACAAGAGCTACCCCTTCATCGCCATTACAAAGGGCGACCTGTATCCCGCTATCAAATACACGCGTGAGCGTCATAAGCCGGGAACGCGCTATTTTGGACCCTATACCGATAGCCGTGCGGCACGTGAGACGATAGATACGCTGCGCAAGGTTATTCCCATTTGCTCCGCATCCTGTGCGGAGTGGCGTCGTTGCCGCCGTATCGTCGAGTCCCACAAGGGCGAGGAAGACATCGTCAATATGATTTGCGCGCAAAACGGGCGCCCCTGCTTTGACTACCATGTCGGGCGCGGACCGGGTGCGTGTGTCGGTGCGATTTCCCCGGCAGACTATGCCAAGAACGTCAAGCGTGTCGAGCGCTTTTTGTCGGGCCATCGCAAGGATGTCGTCGATGAGCTGACCTCCGAGATGACGGATGCCGCCGAGGCGCTCGACTTTGAGCGCGCGGCACGCGTCAAACGTCGTTTGGAGGTCATCAGGGGTCTGGACGATCGTCAGCAAGTCGTTTTTCCCTCCAGTGTCGATATCGATGTCATCGGTTTCTATCGCGAAGAGACCATCTCCGCCGCTTGCGTCTTCGTCGTTCGCGAGGGCCGAACAGTTCGCACCTGCGAGTTCATTCTCGACAAGGGTCTTGATGTTGACGAGGAAGAGCTCCAGTCGGGCTTTCTTAAACGTTATTACGATGAGACGGCTGATATTCCAGCTGAGGTCAACCTCTCCGTCGAGCTTGAGGATGCGGAGGCGCTGGGGGAGTGGCTTGCAGGCAAGCGCGAGCGTTCCTGCCATCTCCATAGGCCGCAGCGTGGCGAAAAGCACCGTTTGCTCGCTATGGCATCCAAAAATGCGCGCCATGCCCTCATGCGCTACATGATGCGAACGGGGTACGCTGACGACCGCACCAATCAAGCGCTCCTGGAGCTCGAAAGCGCGCTGGCGCTGCCGGCGCCGCCGATGCGCATCGAGTGCTTCGATATCTCGACGCTGCACGGAACCTTTACCGTCGCCTCGATGGTAGTGTTTACCAACGGGCGCGCTGACAAGAGCCAGTACCGTCGTTTTAAAATCCAGGCCGAATTGGACGAGGCAAACGACTTCGTGTCGATGTCCGAGGTTTTGGGACGACGCTACGCTCCCGAACGCATGGCCGATGAGCGCTTTGGCTCGCGGCCCGATCTGCTTGTTGTCGACGGCGGCAAACCGCAATTGACGGCTGCGATCAAACAACTTGAGGCCCTGGGGCTCGATATACCAGTTTGCGGCTTGGCAAAGGCCGATGAGGAGGTTTTCGTGCCTTGGGACGAGACGCCCGTCGTGCTGCCGACCGGGTCTGCTTCGCTCTATCTAATCAAACAGGTTCGCGATGAATCGCACCGTTTTGCAATTACATTCCATCGCGAGCTGCGCGATAAGGCCATGACGGTTTCGATACTCGATGACGTTCCAGGGGTGGGACCCACCAGAAAACGTGCCATTATGCGTCATTTTGGCTCGATGAAGCGTTTGCGCGCGGCGAGCGAGCAAGAGATCGCGGAAGTTCGAGGCATTCCTGCCGATGTCGCCAAAGCGGTTCACGAGACGCTCGTTGCGTGGGATGCCGAGCGTTCCGGGGCGGCGGCAAAGCAATCCGAAAACTAAACACGAGCCTAAACAGCTGATATACATGATTGCGTCATTTTCAACCATTTATTTCGCCATGATTGCCTGCTGGTTTCGGGTTTTATTAACGCTAAAACGTTTGACTAACCCAAGTGAAAACCCTGCTATCCTGCGGGTTGACGAAGACTGATATCTCACCTCGTCGATACATACTGTCTGGCGAATCATTTGTCAATGAATTCGGTGAACGGTAGTAAATACCGTTCAAGCGGATGTATGTATCGGTCGCCGAGCGCGGCACCTCAGTTGGGTTCGTCGGTAGGTAAGGTATATATCGTCCGCAAGTTGCGCGGGGGCAAGTCTAGGTGCTCCCGAGTAAGATTCTCTACTGATAGGAGAAGACATGGCCATCATCAACAAGGGTATGTCCAGGCGTTCGTTCCTCGGCCTCACCGGCAGCGTCGCTGCTGTCGCCGGCCTTGGTCTCACTGGCTGCGGTGGCAGCTCTAGCGACGAGGGTTCCGCTTCCGGCTCCACCGATTCCGCCAACCGTGGCGGCGGCGTGATCACCGCTGGTTCCGCTTACGCTCCGTCCAGCTTCGATCCCGCCACCACCGGTTCCGCTGTTGGCCTGGGTGCCAACTGGCATGTCATCGAGGGCCTCTACGGCATCGATTACCACGACTACAGCACTTTCAACGAGCTCGCTACTGACGATCCCAAGTCTGTGGATGACACCACCTTCGAGGTCACCATCCGTAAGGGCGCCAAGTTCTCCGATGGCACTGAGGTCACCGCTGACGACGTTGTGGCTTCCTACAACGCTTGCGCCGCTTCCGCTACCTATGCTCCGTTCTTCCAGCCTTTCGAGTCCATCGAGGCCAAGGACGCCAGTACCGTGACGGTCAAGACCAAGGTCCCCAATTTCTCCCTGCTCAAGGATCGTCTGGCCATCATCCGCGTTACCCCGGCCACCCAGGCCGAGGAGGATCGCGCCAAGCAGCCGATCGGCTCCGGCCCCTGGATGTACGATGCCATCTCCGACACCGAGATCACCCTGGTTCCCAACCCCGAGTACAACGGTGAGTATGCTGCCGAGGACGAGAAGATCCAGTACAGCATCCTGACCGACCCCACCGCTCGCGTCACTGCTCAGCAGGAAGGCTCCACGCTCGTCATGGAGCTCGTTACCGCTGACGCCGTCGATCAGCTCGAGAGCGCTGGCTGCAAGATTGACAACGTTCAGGGCTTCGGCACCCGCTTCATCATGTTCAACGTCGCCAAGGCGCCTTGGAACGACGTCAAGGTCCGTCAGGCCGTTATGTATGCGCTCGACACCGAGAAGATGATCAGCAACACCTTCGCCGGCCTTGCTACCGCCGCCAGCTGCTACCTGCCCAAGAGCTTTACCAACTATCATGAGGCCTCCACGGTGTACAAGACCGACGCCAAGAAGGCTAAGAAGCTCATCGAGGAGTCCGGCATCACCCCGGGCGCCATCACCCTGCGCACCACCGATAACGAGCAGATCAAGGGCATGGCTGCCCAGGTCAAGAACGACCTTGACGCTCTCGGCTTCGATGTGACCATCCAGACCGATACCTCGCCGGCCACCTACGCTGCCATCGACGGCGGCGAGGCTTACGATATCCTCCTTGCCCCTGGCGATCCTTCCTGCTTCGGCGCTGACCCCGACCTGCTGCTCAACTGGTGGTATGGCGACAACGTCTGGATGCAGACCCGTTGCCCGTGGAAGGAGTCCGCTGAGTGGGAGAAGCTCCACGGACTCATGGACGAGGCTCTTGCCGCCGAGGGCGACGAGCAGCAGAAGAAGTGGAACGAGTGCTTCGACATCATCGCCGACAACGCCGTTCTGTACCCCGTTGTCCACGTCAAGACCGTCTCTGCTTCTTGGGACGATCCGTCCACCGCGCCCAACGGCGAGGCCCTCGATGGTTTCAAGGGCATCGGCACGACGAGCATGTCCTTTAAGGGCGTCGCGACCATCAAGGCGTAAGACTCGCTTGAGTCTATATGCAGGATACCGGTCGTTGAGACCGTATCCTCATAGTTGAAACAAAGACCCGGGCGGCAACGATGTCGCTCGGGTCTTGTAATGAGTATCCGTACTCATATACCAGTTGGTCCTACCGACAAAAGAAAGGGGAGAGAACGTGAACAACTTTCTACGTTTGATTGGAAGGCGTCTTGTCGCGCTGCCGATCATGGCATTGGGCGTCACCGTCCTGGTGTTCTTCCTTATGTCGTTCTCCAAGACCGACCCCGCCTACACGGCGTTGGGTGACGGTGCCTCGCCCGAGGCGGTTGCCGAGTACCATGAGAAGTATGGTCTGGATGACCCCTGGCCCGTGCGTTATGTGCGCTATATGGGCGACTTGATCCACGGCGACATGGGCACCTACGGCGCTGCTCGTAACTCTGTTGCCAAGCGCATCTCCACGGCCCTGCCCGTCACGATGCAGCTGACCTTTATCGGTCTTGCCATCGGCGCGGTCGTTTCGTTTTTGCTCGGCGTCATCGCGGCACTGTATCGCGATAAATGGCCGGACCAAGTGATCCGCGTCTTTTCCATTGCCGGCTTGGCAACCCCGTCGTTCTGGCTTGCCGTTCTGTTGATTTTGCTGTTCTCTTCCTACCTTAAGGTGCTCCCGGCATCGGGCGCCCTGCCTCACTTCACCACGAATCCGGCTGGTTATCTGGGACGCATGATCATGCCCGCCATCGCCTTGGCATTTCCGCTGACGGGCCAGATGACTCGTATCGTGCGTACCGCCATGGTCGAGGAGCTCGATAAGGACTATGTCCGTATGGCTCGCGGTGCCGGCGTTCCCGAAAAGGTCGTCGTCGGTATCAACGTTCTTCGCAATGCGCTGATTACCCCGGTCACCACCCTCGGCCTTAAGATCGGCTACCTCATGGGCGGTGCCGTCGTCATTGAGGTTATCTTCAACCTCCCGGGCATGGGTACCGCGATTCTGCAGGGCGTTCAGGGCAACGAGGCGAACTTGGTTCAGGGCGTCGTCATCGTCGTTGCTCTTGCCTTCATCATCATCAACATCGTGGTTGACATGCTCTACCTGCTCATCAACCCGCGCATCAGGACGGTGTAGATTATGGTAAAGATTCGAGAGAAGCAAACCGAGCAGCTCGAGAAGGCTGCTTCCAAGGGGCTCAAGCTCGGTGGCTGGAAGAAGATGGCGCTATCTTCTAAGATTGCCGCCGTCGTGCTGGTGCTGGTCGCCCTGACTGCGATCCTGGCACCCCTGCTTGCCCCCTATAGCCCGGTCGATATTTTCACCGCGCGCCAGGCGCCTGGTGGCGGCTTTATCTTCGGTACCGACGACAAGGGCCGCGACATCCTTTCGCGTATGCTCTACGGCGGCCGTTACTCGCTGATCATCGGCTTTGGTGCTACCGCCATGGCTTTGGTCTGCGGCTCTGTTGTCGGCGCTCTTGCGGCGGTTTCGCGCAAGTCTGTCTCTGAGGCGATCATGCGTATCCTGGACATCATCATGTCCATCCCGGGTATCGCCCTCGCAGCCGTCTTCGTTTCCATCCTGGGCAATTCCGTGCCGTCGATCATCTTTGCGATCGGCTTTATGTACACCCCGCAGATCGCCCGTATCGTGCGCGCCAACATCGTGTCCGAGTACGGCGAGGACTATGTCCGCGCGGTCATCGTGTCCGGCGCCAAGGCTCCGTGGATTCTGATCAAGCATGTTCTGCGCAACTGCATCGCCCCGATCATGGTCTTTACCGTCACCCTGGTCGCAGACGCCATCATCTTCGAGGCTTCGCTGACCTTCATCGGCGCTGGCATCCAGGAGCCCACCGCTACGTGGGGCAACATTCTTGCCGACGCCCGCGGTGGCGTGCTCGCCGGCCGTTGGTGGCAGGCGCTGTTCCCGGGCCTGGCCATTATGATCACCTGCCTGGCACTCAACATCCTGTCCGAGGGCATTACCGACGCTATGGCCGCCGCTCCCTCCGCTGCCTTGGATCCGACCGATTCTTCCAAGCGCCGCGAGGCCGACCTGCTGGTCTCCGACCCCGTTCGTGCCTACAAGGAGCAGGCTCAGTCCCTCTCCGCTCGCCTTGGCGCCCTGCGCGATGTCGAGCTCAAGCGTAACGACCGCCACGTGCCCGATGAGTCTGTCGAGCCGATCCTTTCGGTCCGCGATTTCTGCATCCAGTTTGAGCACCACGGTGATATCAACGTCGTCGACCATGTCAACTTTGATGTCCGCCCCGGTCAGACCATGGGTCTGGTGGGCGAGTCCGGTTGCGGTAAGTCCATCACCACGCTGGCCATCATGGGCCTGACCGATGAGGACGAGCATCTTTCCGGCGAGGTCCTCTGGGAAGGCCGTGACCTGCTCAAGATGAGCAAGAAGGAGTGGTTCGGCCTGCGCGGTACCGATATCGCCATGGTTTATCAGGACGCTCTGTCCTCGCTCAACCCCTCGATGCTCATCTCCGCTCAGATGAAGCAGCTCACCAAGCGCGGCGGCACCCGCAGCGCCGAGGAGCTCCTGGAGCTCGTTGGACTCGATCCCAAGCGTACGCTCGAGAGCTATCCGCACGAGCTTTCCGGCGGCCAGCGTCAGCGCGTCCTGATCGCTATGGCTCTTACCCGCGACCCCAAGCTGGTTATCTGCGACGAGCCCACGACCGCTCTGGACGTTACCGTCCAGAAGCAGGTCATCAAGCTGCTCAACGATCTTCAGGCCAAGCTCGGCTTTGCCATGATCTTCGTCTCGCACGACTTGGCTCTGGTCGCCGAGGTTGCCCATAACATCACGGTTATGTACGCCGGTCAGGTTATCGAGCAGGCGCCCACCAAGGAGCTGCTCACCAACCCGATTCACGAGTACACCCGCGGTCTTCTGGGCTCCGTTCTGTCCATCGAGAGCGGTTCGGGCCGCCTGCACCAGGTGCCCGGCGCCGTTCCGAGCCCGCGCGATTTCCCCAAGGGCGATCGCTTCGCGCCCCGCTCGAGCCATCCGCGCATTGGCCTGGACACCCGCCCGGTCTTCAAGCGCGTGCCTGGCACCGAGCACTTCTATTCCGAGCTCCCCGACGAGGTGCTCAAGGCAAATGGTTTGACCCCTCACGCGGAGGTGATGTAGATGAGCGAGACCGCAGTCAACGGCGTCGAGCCGATCATCTTCCTTGATGATGTTCACGTCACCTTTAGGACCCGTACCGGCTCGATTCTGCACCCCAACCTGGTTCACGCCGTCCAGGGTGTAACGATTAAGCTCATGCCCGGACAGACCATCGGCATCGTCGGCGAGTCCGGTTGCGGCAAGTCCACCACCGCCAACGTCATGTGCGGCCTGCAGGCCCCCACGAGCGGCAAGGTCTACTTTAAGGGCAAGGACGTTACCAAGCGTACCGCCGAGGACCGTCGCCACATGGGTCGCGTCATCTCGGTCGTGTTCCAAAACCCGGCCACGGCGCTCAACCCCCGCATGGTCGTTCGCGAGCAGTTGCTCGACCCCATGCGCGTCCACAACCTGGGCACCGAGGCAGAGCAGGAGAAGCGCGTCAAGGAGCTCCTGGAGCTTACCGGTCTGCCCAGCTCTGCCGCCGAGGTTCTTCCCGGCCAGCTTTCGGGTGGTCAGCGCCAGCGCGTGGCAATTGCCCGTGCCCTGTCGCTGAACCCCGACGCTATCATCGCCGATGAGCCCACCTCGGCTCTGGACGTTTCGGTCCGCGCGCAGATTCTCAACCTGCTGACCGACCTTAAGAAGGAGCTCGGCCTGGCCATGGTGTTCATTAGCCATGACATCCAGACGGTCCGCTATATATCCGACGACATCATCGTCATGAATGGTGGCAAGATCGTCGAGCAGGGCGAGGCCAAGCAGGTCTTCCAGCACCCCCAGGACCCCTACACCAAGATGCTGCTCGGCGCTGCGCCGTCGCTGCTGCACCCCAAGCTCGGCGAGTAAGTTCGCTTTCCCTCCCGTGCGCCCGGTTCCCTTGCCGGGCGCACCTCCGTTGCGATTTCGAAAGGTTGGGTTCACGAGCCATGCCAAGTGCTCAGGAGCTACAGCAGCAATTTGGTGAATATCGAGGCGCCATGCCCCGTCCATCAGATTTCGATTTCTTTTGGAAAGATCGCATGGCCGAGGCCGACGCCGTTGGGCTTGACTATGCGATTGAGGCGGCATCGGTCGCCGATGCTGTGACTTGCCAGCTTTTCGACCTCTGGTTTACCGGTATGTGCGGCGCCCGCCTGCATGCCAAGTACCTTAAGCCCGTCTCGGACGAGCCCGTGCCATTGGTGCTTCAGTTCCATGGGTATCCGGGTGCAAGCCGCAGCTGGTTTGAGCAGGCGTCGTTTGCTGGTATGGGCATGGCGCTGATCGCTCTCGATTGTCCTGGCCAAGGAGGTCCCTCCGAGGACATTGGTGGATTTGAGGGCACAACGGTCGCGGGCCATATCGTCGCTGGTATCGACGGCGACCCGGCCAACCTCTACTATGTCCGCTTGCATCAGGACATCCGCATCCTATGCCGTATCGTTCGCGAGCTCGAGGGCATCGATTTTGCCCGCGTATTTGTGAATGGCGCATCGCAGGGCGGCGGCTTGGGTATTGCGACCTGCGCGCTTAACAGCGAGCTTATCAATCGCGCCGCCATCCTCTATCCCTTCCTGTCGGATTTCCGCCTGGTCTGGGATTTGGATGCCGATGATATTGCCTACGAGGGCCTTCGCTATTGGTCGCGCTGGTTTGATGAGGACTCGACTCGTATTGATGAAGCCTATGCAAAGCTTGCGTACTTCGACTCCAAGAACTTCGCCCCCATGGTCAAATGCCCTGTGCTGTTTGGCACGGGAACTGCCGATATCGTTTGCCCGCCGGCAACGCAGTTTGCGGTCTACAACAACCTGACCTGCGAGAAACGCCATGAGTTCTTTGAGGGCTTTGGCCACGAGGAGATTCAGGACTTTGACGATCTGATCATTCCGTTTTTCTGCAAGGGAGGGGAGGCTCATGTCTAAGTGCGAAAGCAATGTCGATGAGCTGATTGTCCCCGAGCTTACGGGGATTCCCGGGACGGTTTCGTCAAAGCTCTCCGATTTCCGGGATTGGCGCGGCGATACTTCGGTGGATATTTCCGATTTGTGTACAGCCGTATCGAATCCTGAGGTTTGCGGGTTGACCGTTACGGCGATTGATTTCGCCAATCCGTGCGCGCGCTACTCCGAGGTCTCCTTTGAGGTCGGCGGGGATGTCGTACACGGCCGCCTGATTGAGCCCGCTGGTCGCGCCCGGACATCCGAGCTTGTGCCGCTGTGCCTGATGTTCCATGACATTGACCGGCCCGTGCGTGGATGGCATCACATGACGAGGTTTGCCGCCATGGGATATGCCGTGCTTGCGCTGGACGATGATGTGATTGGGTGCAGCGATCTGCAGCAGGGGATCACCTCGCCTGCTTTTGTCAAACGCATCCGTTGGGGCTGCGCGTTGTCGAAGGTCGCACGCAATCTTGACAGCGTGGATCCCGACCGCATGTTTGCATGGGGCGAGGGTCTTGGCGGAGGAGTCGCGCTGGCGGTTTGTGCTCTGGACGAGCGGGGCCTTGCCTGCGCGGCAGTTGCCAATCCGCTTCCCGGCGGCCTCGAGGCACTGTCGTCTCGGGTGCGCGGATCGGTACTCATGGGCACATCGCTCATGGATGCCGTGAGTGCTCCCAAGGGCCAGTTTGCCGTATTCAACGGTCTTGAGTGTGACCGGAGGCATATCATCTATGCCAAATACGCTCATGAGCGCATCAATGCGTTCGAAAACGAAGTCGTCGACTTCTTTAACCGAACGTTCTACCCGTGTTCTTTGGCCTAGGCGGCCTGGACACTGCCAACAAGAGTGGGTGGCATAGGGCCGCCCGCCAGACAACTAAGGAGATTCTTGTGGCAACTCAGCAATTCACCGGCGTTATTCCCCCCGTCGTTGTTCCCGATACCGAAGACCATCAGCTCGACGTTGCCTCCTTTGAGCGCAGCATCAACCGCATGATCGACGCCGGCGTCGACGGTCTGTTCTTCTTGGGCTCTTCGGGCGAGGTCGTATTCTCCACCGACGAGCGTCGTCGCCAGATCATCGCCGAGGCCGTCCGTATCGTCGACCACCGTGTGCCTGTCCTGGTCGGCATCATCGATACCGAGACCGAGCGCATGATCGAGCACGGTAAGGTCGCTCAGGAACTGGGCGCCGATGCCCTCGTCGCCACCTGCCCGTTCTATGCCCTGCAGGGCATGACCGAGGTCGAGGAGCACTTCCGCATCCTGCACGAGGAGCTCGACCTGCCCATCTTTGCCTATGACATTCCCGTCTGCGTTCACACCAAGCTCCCCTGGAAGCTCCTTGCCAAGCTCGGCGCCGAGGGCGTCCTTGCTGGCGTTAAGGATTCCTCGGGTGATGACATCTCGTTCCGCTACCTCGTTCAGGAGAACGAGAAGAACGGCCATCCGATGAGCATCCTCACCGGTCACGAGGTTGTTGTCGACGGCGCTTACCTTGGTGGCGCCGACGGTTCCGTCCCGGGTCTCGCCAACGTTGAGCCCGAGGGCTACGTGCGTCAGTGGAAGGCCGCTCAGGCTGGTGACTGGGCTACCGTCAAGGCCGAGCAGGATCGCCTCAATGAGATTTCGCACATCTGGGATGTCACCTCGGGCGTCCAGGGCTATGCCGGTGGCGTCGGCGCCTTCAAGACCGCTATGAACCTCATGGGCATCTTCGACAGCCCGACCATGCCGCGCCCGGTGAAGGCCATGACCGGCGAGAACGTCGAGGCGATTAGGAAGGTTCTCCAGGACAACGGTCTGCTGTAAAGCTTCCCCAGGCACCCGATCTTGGGGCTCAAGTGGTCGGGCGTGACCCATTAGGTCAACGCCCGACCACTTTCGCCCCAACCTCGGGCACCTGGGAAACCTTTATCAACCTGTGGCGATAATTCTGCCCTCATTTCCTGTAGTTGTTTTAATCTCCGAAGGAGAGCGACATGGAGAACAAGTACGTTTGCTCCGTCGATATCGGCGGCACCAAGATTGCGACTGCCATTATGGAGTATCCGGCTGATGGCGGCGTGCCCCATCCGGTCTTTGAAGCTGAGGTTCCCACCGAGGCCCAAGAGGGCGGCGAGGCCGTCTTCCAGCGTATCGAGGCGTCCATCAAGGCTGCTCTCGAGGCGAATCCCGATGTCGAGGTTCTTGGCGTCGGTATCGGTGCCGCCGGCGTCGTCGATCCCAAGACGGGCGCCATCGCGTATGCCAATGAGATCATGCCCGGCTGGTCCGGCGTTCAGTTGGGGCCACGTCTGCGCGAGGACCTCGGTCTTCCCGTTGCCGTTGTAGGCGACGTGCAGGCTCATGCTCTGGGCGAGGCCCACTGGGGCGTCGGCAAGGGCAAGTTCTCCGTCTTGTGTCTTGGCATCGGTACGGGCATCGGCGGCGCATATGTCGAGAACGGCCGCGTGATGCAGGGCTTCCATGGTGCTGCTGGCCATATGGGCCACATCGAGTGCTCGGCTGCCGCCGGCATTCCCTGCGCCTGCGGGCGTTCTGGCCATCTGGAGTCGGTTGCTTCGGGCACTTCCATTGGTCGAATGTATGACGAGCGCTTTGGTCGCGTTGACCCCAGCCGTCCTTCGGTCGGCCGCGACGTAAACGACCTGTGCCGTGCGGGCGACGCAAAGGCGACCGAGGTCATCCATGACGCCGGCTTTGCGCTGGGTGCCAGCTTGGGCTCGCTCGCTAACATCCTGGACCCTGAGGTCATCGTGCTTTCGGGCGGCGTGATTCACCAAGGTCCCGATTGGCGTTCGCAGACATGGAAGGATTCGGTGCACGAGGGCTATGCCAGCCAGGCGCTCGATCCGCTTCAGGACACGCCGATCCTCATCGGTTCTCTGGAGGGCGATGCTCCGCTCATCGGTGCCGCTGAGCATCTTCTCGCCTCGTTGAAGTAAACGTATCTGCTGTAGGAGCCTCCCGAGACAACACGCCTCGGGAGGCTGTTCTGAGAAAGGTTACAGCCTTATGACCGTCGATCCTTTGATTCAATCCCTGAGGGGCAAGCTCGTCGTGAGCGTTCAGGCGTATATGGGCGAGCCGCTTCGTACGCCCGAGACCATGGCGCAAATGTCTCGCGCTTGCGAGCTCGGCGGAGCCGCCGCTATTCGCTGCCAGGGCCTTGCCGACATTGCCGCCATTAAGGGTCGCTGTGAGATTCCCGTCATCGGTCTGTGGAAGGATGGGCATGAGGGCGTCTACATCACGCCGACGCTGCGTCACGCCCGCGCCTGCGTCGCTGCCGGTGCCGATATCGTGGCGATCGACGCCACCGATCGTCCGCGCCCCGATGGCAAGACGGTCGAGGATACCTTCCGCCCGCTGCACGAGGAGGGTGTGCTCCTGATGGCGGACTGTGCCACCATCGAGGACATTCGCCGTGCGGTTGATATGGGCTTCGACCTGGTATCCACCACGCTCTCTCATGGTGTCGCCGCCATCGACTGCACCATGGCCGATGGCCCCGATCTGCCGCTCCTGCGTCAGGCGACCGAGGAATTCCCCGGCCTTCCCATCATTTGCGAGGGTCGCGTGCATACGCCCGAGGAGGCTCGCGCCGCGATCGATGCTGGCGCCTGGGCCGTTGTCGTCGGCACCGCCATCACGCACCCCACGAGTATTACGAGTTGGTTCAAGGCTGCGCTTGAGGCGTAAGACGGACCTCGTATCCGCTCAGGGCGGTATACTCATTAAAGGCAATTGACCGCGCGGGATCTGGGTTGCTGGGTTCCGCGCTTGTTTTTAGGAGGCAGCACATGCAAAAGGGAGATGCCATGGATGCGGCGGAGCGCTCGGAGCGCATCCCCGATATCGTCATCATCACCGGAATGTCCGGATCGGGCCGAACGCAGGCCATGCATGTGTTCGAGGACATGGGCTACTTTTGCATCGACAACTTGCCTCCGCGTCTGATCGCCCAGCTTGCCGAACTCGTCGGCATCAATACGGGCGTGGGCAGGCATCTTGCCGTCACCTGCGATTTGCGTAGCCAGGGACTGTTTGACGAGTTGCTCGATGCGGTCGCTGCGCTCGAAGAACGCGAGATGAGCTGCGACATCGTGTTCCTGGAGGCTTCTGACGAGGTGCTGATCCGTCGTTATAGCGAAAACCGCCGCCGCCATCCCATTGCCAAGCCGGGGGAGACTACGGCCGATGCGATTCAGCGCGAGCGCCTGCAGTTGCAGGGTGTGCGCGATCGAGCCGATATGATCATCGACACGAGCCGCCTGCGCACCTCTGCCCTGCGCAACAAATTGCGCATGGCGTTCTCCGAGTTGTCCGACCAGCAGCTCATGGACGTTCACGTGTTCTCGTTTGGCTTTAAGCACGGTATGCCCGTCGAGGCGGACATCATGATTGACGTTCGCTTCCTGCCCAATCCGTTCTACGATCCCGAGATGCGCACCATGACCGGTCTCGATAAGAAAGTCTCCGACTTTGTTCTGGACCATCCTAAGACCCAGGAGTTCTGGAAGGCCTGGACGCAGCTGCTCGATACGGTCATGCCCGGCTATATCGCGGAGGGCAAGCCGCAACTTTCTATTGCCATCGGTTGCACGGGCGGCCAACACCGCAGCGTTGCCATCGCCGAGGCCACGGCACGTTATTTGGAAGGCGCCCAGTATCACGTGAGCATTTCCCATCGCGACCTGTCGCGCGCGAACACGAAAGCATAGGCCTGCATGTCGTTTACCGCGGAGGTGCGTGACGAGCTCGCGCGCTGCGAACCTGAATGTGAATACTGCGATTTGTCGACGCTTGCCGCCCTGACGCGCGTGAGCGGTACACTTTCGCTGGCCGGCTCCGGGCGGTATCGTTTGACGGTCGCGACCGAGACGGGCGCCGTCGCGCGCACGATGATCACACTGACGCATCGCATCCTTAAGCTCAAAACGGAATTCACCGTTCGTAAATCGGTCTTGCATAAGGTCCGTAACTATCTCATTACCCTGCCCGATCAACCCGACCTGGACAAGGCTCTGGTGCTGCTGGGCATTCTCGACCGCAGGGGAGGGCTCGTCGTCGGTGTTCCCCGGCACATCGTTGCCCGTCCCTGCTGCAGGCTTGCCTACATCCGCGGCGCGCTCATCGCCGGCGGTTTCGTGGCCGATCCCCGCGGCGACTTTCATTTGGAGATCGCGGTGCAGGGCGAGCAGTATGCCCGGGGACTCTGCGATCTATTGGAGCAGATCGGGGTCCATGCGCGCGTTAACGCGCGGCGCGGATCCTTTGCTGTCTACATTAAGAGCGCCGAGGAGATCGAGCATCTTTTAAAGCTGATTGGTGCCAAGCGCAGCGTTGCCGAGATTGAGGAAGCGCGCGCGGTCAAGTTGGTTAAGAACGATGTGAACCGTCGCGTGAATGCCGAGCTCGCCAACCAGACCAGAAGCGCCGGTGCTGCCCAACATCAGCTTGCGTTGATCGATGAGCTCGAGCAGCGTGGCCTTCGCGATGAGCTTCCGGATGCATTGGCGGTCTTTTGCGACCTGCGCGAGCGCTACCCCGATCTGTCGCTGCGTGATTTGGGGGAGATGGCTGACCCTCCCTTGTCGAAGTCGGCCCTCTACCATCGAGTTTTGAGGCTTGAAAAGCTCATTGAAGCAAACAGGTAGTTTAAAGTATCGACTTATATACGGATTTAGCTGCTATTTTATTCTTTAAAACGTTTTAACGTAAATTTGATTTTCAATTTCGACCATTCTCGTGAAATTCAAGTCCAAAAAAAGGTATATTAGGCGAGTGGTTAGTTTGTGGGCCTCAACGGCAGGCGCTGTAGCTTGCGGGGGCCTTACGAAAGGAGACACAATGGCAGTAAAGGTTGCTATTAACGGCTTCGGTCGCATCGGTCGTCTGGCCTTCCGTCAGATGTTCGGTCATGAGGGCTCCGAGATCGTCGCTATCAACGACCTCACCTCTCCCGACATGCTCGCTTACCTGCTGAAGTACGACTCCACGCAGGGCAACTACGCTCGCGATCACGAGGTCGTTGCTGGCGAGGATTCCATCACCGTTGACGGCAAGGAGATCAAGATCTACAAGGAGGCCGACGCCAACAACCTGCCTTGGGGCGACCTCGACGTCGACGTCGTTCTCGAGTGCACCGGCTTCTACACCAGCAAGGCTAAGGCTCAGGCCCACATCAACGCTGGCGCCAAGAAGGTCGTCATCTCCGCTCCGGCTGGCAGCGATCTGCCCACCATCGTGTACAACGTCAACCACGAGACGCTGACCGCTGAGGACAACATCATCTCTGCTGCTTCCTGCACCACCAACTGCCTCGCCCCGATGGCCAAGGGTCTGAACGACTTCGCTCCCATCGTGTCCGGCATCATGACCACCATTCACGCCTGGACTGGCGACCAGATGCCGCTCGACGGCCCGCAGCGCAAGGGCAACAAGCGTCGTAGCCGCGCCTGCGCCGTCAACATCGTCCCCAACTCCACCGGTGCTGCCAAGGCTATCGGCCTGGTTCTCCCCGAGCTCAACGGTAAGCTCATCGGTGCCGCTCAGCGCGTCCCGACGCCGACCGGCTCCATCACCAACCTCTACGCTGTCGTTGACAAGAAGGTCACTGTCGACGAGGTCAACGCTGCTATGAAGGCCTACGCTGCCACCATCTCTGAGACCTTCGGTTACAACGAGGACGACATCGTCTCCACCGACATCATCGGCGAGACCCACGGCTCCATCTTCGACGCCACTCAGACCATGTGCTCTGACCTCGGCAACGGCCAGACCCTCGTTCAGGTCACCTCTTGGTACGACAACGAGAACTCTTACACCTCTCAGATGGTCCGCACCATCAAGTACTTCGAGAAGTTCGTTGCTTAATTTAGCTTTTAGCGAATAGCTCGTTGAGCGTCTAAAGAAGGGCGCGGCCTTATAGGGCTTACACCCTAAGGTCGCGCCCTTTTTATAGGAAATCGTCTGCCGTAATGGAAGGCAGACACGTACGAAAGGTAGAAGCAAACATGGCCTTTACCAAGAAGACCGTCCGCGACATCGATGTCGACGGCAAGCGCGTTCTCGTCCGCGTTGACTTCAACGTGCCTATCAAGGATGGCGTCGTTGGCGACACCACCCGCATCAAGGCTGCCCTGCCCACCATCAACTATCTCGTTGAGCACAATGCTCGCGTCATCCTCATGAGCCACCTCGGCCGTCCTGAGGGCACCGGCTTCCAGCCCGAGCTGTCCCTCGAGCCCGTCGCCAAGAAGCTCGCTGAGCTCTCTGGTCTCGACGTTGCCTTCGTCGCCGACACCTATGGCGAGAAGGCCGCCGAGGCCGTCGCCGCCGTCGAGCCGGGCAAGGTCCTCGTTCTCGAGAACGTCCGTTTTGACAAGCGTGAGAAGAAGAACGATCCCGAGATCGCCAAGATCCTCGCTTCCTATGGCGACGTCTTCGTCCTCGATGCCTTCGGTACCGCTCACCGCGCCCAGGGTTCCGTTGTGGGCCCCGCCGCTTACCTGCCCGCAGTCGCTGGCTTCCTGCTCGAGAAGGAGGTCGACACGCTGACCGGCATCTTCGCCGAGCCCGAGCGCCCCTTCGTCGCTATCGTCGGCGGTTCCAAGGTTTCCTCCAAGATTGGCGTTCTCGATCACCTCATCGACTCCGCTGATACCCTGATCATCGGTGGCGGCATGGCCTACACCTTCTTCCTGGCTCAGGGCCTGACCGTCGGTCAGTCCCTCAAGGAAGAGGACTGGGTCGAGCGCGCTGGCGAGATGCTCAAGAAGGCCGAGGAGAAGGGCGTCAAGATCCTGCTCCCCATCGACAACCGCGTTGCCGATCACTTTGGCGAGGACGCTGTCCCCGAGGTTGTCGCTTCCGACGCTATCCCCGATGACCGCGAGGGCATGGACATCGGTCCCAAGACCGAGGAGCTCTACGCCGAGGCCGTCAAGGGCGCCAAGACTGTGTTCTGGAATGGCCCCATGGGCGTCTTCGAGTTCGACAACTTCGCTCACGGCACTCAGGCTATCGCCGAAGCTGTCGCCGAGGCCGACTGCACCTCGATCATCGGCGGCGGCGACTCTGTCGCAGCTGTCAACAAGTTCAACCTGGCCGACAAGATGAGCTGGATCTCCACCGGTGGTGGCGCTTCCATGGAGCTCGTCGAGGGTAAGGCCCTGCCCGGAGTGGAGGCGCTTCTCGATGCCTAATCGCACCCTTCTTATCGCTGGTAACTGGAAGATGAACAACGACGTCGCCGAGGCCGCCAAGCTCGCCGACGAGCTGGCTCAGGCTCTGCCCGAGGTTCCGGCTGGCGTCGAGGTGCTCGTGTGCCCTCCGACCATCGACATCACCACGGTTCATGACCGCATTCAGGCTGCCCCCATTGCCCTCGGTGCACAGAACGTGTACTGGGAGGCCAAGGGTGCCTTCACCGGTGAGTCCTCTTGCGACATGCTCAAGTCCGCTGGCTGCACCTACTGCATCATCGGTCACTCCGAGCGTCGCGACTACTTCCACGAGACCGATGAGGACCAGAACAAGAAGGCCAAGGCTCTCGTTGCCGCTGGTCTTGTTCCCGTCTTCTGCTGCGGCGAGTCCCTCGAGGTCCGCGAGGCTGGCACCTATGTCGAGCACGTCGTGAACCAGGTCAAGGCTGGCCTTGCTGGTCTTGAGATCACCTGCCCCAAGCAGGTCGTCGTCGCTTACGAGCCCATCTGGGCCATCGGCACCGGCAAGACCGCTACCGCTGAGGACGCTCAGGAGGTCTGCGGCGCTATCCGTGAGACCCTCAAGGAGATGTTCGGCGAGGAGCTCGCTAACGGCATCCGCGTTCTCTATGGTGGCTCTGCCAAGCCCGGCAACATCGCCGAGCTCGTCGCCAAGCCCGACGTTGACGGCGCCCTCGTGGGCGGCGCTTCGCTCAAGGCTGCCGACTTCGCCTCTATGGTCGTCAAGGCAGGCGAGTAGGACATATGGCACAGCGTCACCTTCCTGCACTCCTGATCATCATGGATGGCTGCGGCCTGGCTCCGGCCGATGGCGAGAACGCCGTCGCCGCTGCCAAGACGCCCTTCCTTGATAGCCTGTACGAGAAGTATCCTCACACCACGCTCGGCGCTTCGGGCGAGGACGTGGGCCTTCCCGACGGCCAGATGGGCAACTCCGAGGTGGGCCACCTCAACATCGGTGCCGGCCGCATCGTCTTCCAGGAACTTTCGCGCATCAACAACGCCATCAAGGATGGCTCCATCGCCAAGAACGAGGTTTTCGTCAAGGCTATGGACGATGTCAAGGCCGAGGGTAAGACCCTTCACCTTATGGGCCTTATGAGCCCTGGCGGCGTTCACTCCCACATGAACCACGTCGAGGCTCTGGTCAAGATGGCTGCCCAGCATGGGATCAAGACCGTTCGCGTTCACGCCTTTATGGATGGCCGCGACGTCGATCCGCAGTCCGGTGCCGGCTACATGAGCGAGTTCTGCGCCTTCCTGGCTAAGATCTCCGAGGAGACCGGTTGCGACGCTCGTGTTGCCACCGTCTCGGGCCGTTATTGGGCCATGGACCGCGATAATCGTTGGGAGCGCATCCAGCGCGCCTACGACGTCATGGTCAACGCGTCCGATGCCGATACCGACCCCGTTGCCGGTATCAAGGCCTACTACGAGAAGGACCCGCGCGGCGACGAGTTCGTCGAGCCCTTCGCTGCCCACAACGAGGGCATCCACGAGGGCGACGCGGCCATCTTCTTCAACTTCCGTCCCGACCGCGCCCGTCAGATGACCCGCGTTTTCACGGACAAGGAGTTCGACGGCTTTGAGCGTGAGCAGATCAAGCTTTCGCACTTTGTGACGATGACCGAGTACGATCCGACGTTTGACGTTGATGTCGCCTTCCCCAAGACGTTCCCCGAGAACGTCCTGGCCGACGTCATCGCAGCCAATGGCTTGAAGCAGCTGCACACCGCCGAGACCGAGAAGTACGCCCACGTGACGTTCTTCCTCAACGGTGGCATCGAGGAGCCCAAGGAGGGCGAGGAGCGCGTGCTCGTCGCTTCCCCCAAGGTTGCTACCTACGATCTGCAGCCCGAGATGAGCGCTCCCGAGGTTACCGAGAAGCTCGTCTCCGCTATTAACGAGGATCGCGCTGACTTCTACATCGTGAACTTCGCGAACTGCGACATGGTTGGTCACACCGGCGTGTTCGATGCTGCCGTCAAGGCTGTCGAGGCCGTTGACGAGGCTCTCTCCAAGGTTGTCCCGGCGATTCTCGCCAAGGGCGGCTTTGCGCTGATCACCGCCGACCATGGCAACGCCGACCACATGTTTGACGTCGCTACCGACGGTTCCAAGCATCCGTTTACGGCTCACACCACCAACCGTGTGCCGTTCATCATCGTTGATGAGAAGGCCAAGCTTACCGGTATCGAGGACGGTCGTCTCTCCGATATCGCTCCGACCATGCTCACCATGGCTGGTCTTGAGCCTTCCGCCGAGATGACGGGTCGCGTGCTCGCCACCGAGGCCTAAAGAAAACAACTAACGTTTTCTTGTAAGGGGGTTGTCCACGTCCGGGCAACCCCCTTTTGCGCTATTTCTACCCCGTCCCCAAATGGCAGATGGGGGAGTGCTCGAGGTTGTGGTACAGTACTGGAGTTTGAATTGTTCTATTAAGGAGCTTATCTATGGGTCCGTTCCAGATTCTTCTGTTTGTCGTTTGGGCTGTGTCTGCCGTGGCGCTGACGATTCTCGTTCTGATGCACTCCGGTAAGGGCACTGGTGTTTCGGATATGATCGCCAGCTCTCTGTATAATTCCACCTCTGCCACGGGCGTTATGGAGCAGAACCTGGACCGCCTGACCGTTATCATGGCTGTCGTGTTTGCCGTGTGCGTCGTGCTGTGCATGTTCTTCTTCCCCCAGGGCATCGTGGGCTACTAAGCTCGAGTTGCGTATACGCTTGAAAAGGGTTCCGCAAGTGCGGGACCCTTTTTGTTTACATGTTTGTAACAGGGTCAAAATATCCCCACATACTTCGCCTAACTAAAGAAATTCTCGACCGTTAACCGGAATCAGCGCCAAATTGTGCATAAAATGCGCTACTGTATTGAAAACGTTGGCCCGCATTGCATAACCAGCCATAACGGCGGACCGCGTTTGAATGGTTCGATCGGGTTGTCTCGACGTTGCCCAATCGAATTCACTTTGTCCTATCTCATAAGGAGGATGGCATGGCTGATTCTATGTTCCACCAGCCCGTTATGGGTCGTCGCGCCTTTGTTGGCGGCACCCTCGCTGCGAGCTCTATGGCTTTTCTTGCCGCATGCGGCAAGAAGGGCGGCGACGCTTCCGGTTCTGAGTCCGGTTCGACGCTGAACTTCTACATTAACAACCCGGTTTGCATCGACCCCTACAACGTCCAGGAGGATCAGGGCACTCAGGTCAACTACCAGCTGTTCGACGCTCTGACCACCTACGACAACGAGAAGGGCGAGATTGTCCCGCTGGCTTGCGAGTCCTTCGAGGCCAACGATGACGCCACCGAGTTCACCTTCAAGATCAAGAAGGCCAAGTTCCACAACGGTGACGACGTTACCTCCAAGTCCTTCAAGCTCGGTTGGGAGCGTCTGGTCAACACCAAGTCGGCCATCGCTACCGAGTATGGTCCTTCCGAGGTCTCCTATCACCTTTCCATGGTCGAGGGCTATGACGATCTGCTTGCCGGTAACGCTACTGAGCTCAGCGGTGTTACTTGCCCCGACGATGAGACCCTCGTCGTCAAGCTGTCTTCCGCTTACGCCGACTTCCCCTTCGTCGCATCTCACCCGGCTCTGGCCCCGGTTCCCGAGTGCGCCGAGTCCGATGTCAAGAGCTTCTACCTTGCCCCGATCGGTAACGGCCCGTTCATGATGGACGGCAAGTGGGAGGATGGTCAGGAGATCAACCTCAAGAAGTTCGACGATTACTATGGCGACAAGGCCAAGATCGATGGCATCCACTTCCAGGTCATCAAGGACATGGAGACCGCTTACAAGGAGTTCCAGGCCGGTAACCTCGATGTCTGCGACGTTCCCGTTGCTCAGATCGACGCCGCCAAGAAGGATCGCGGCGTGTCCAAGGACGGCTACACCATGGGTGACGGCGAGCGCATGCTGCTCGGCGCCGAGCCTTCCACGTACTACCTGACCTGCAACAACACGGCCGAGCCGTTCAACAACGCTGACCTGCGTAGGGGCATCTCCCTGGCCATCAACCGTGAGGCCATCTGCAAGACCATCTTCAAGGGCACCCGTACCCCCGCTGACGGCATCGTTCCTCCGGGAATCGCCGGCTACAAGGAGGGCGCATGGGAGTTCTGCGAGTACAACGTTGATAAGGCCAACGAGTACCTCGACAAGGTTGCTCCTGCCGGCGCCAACGGCGACCGCGGCATCAACGTGACCCTGTCCTACAACCAGGACGGTGGACACAAGGAGATCATGGAGTCCATCATCGGTGACCTCGCCAAGGTGGGCGTTACCGCTACTTCCGATACCCCTGAGTGGTCTGCCCTGCTCGAGCAGTATCAGAACTTCAACTATCAGTTTGGTCGTCTGGGCTGGATCGCCGACTACCCGATTATGGACAACTTCCTGTACCCGTTGTTCCACTCCGACTCCCTCGGCGGCGACAACCGTTCCGGTTACAGCAACCCCGAGTTCGACGCTAAGGTTGACGAGGCTCGTACCACGGTTGACGACGATGAGCGTATCGCCAAGATGCAGGAGGCCGACGCTATGGTCGCTGCCGACTGCCCGGTCATCCCGGTGATGTTCTACACGCACACCATCGCCGGCTCCGATCGCATCAAGCACCTCTATGTTGATCCGCAGAAGCACGCCGATCTGGGTACCGCTGAGCTCGCCTAAGAGTTGCAGCTTCCGTGAGGGTCAAGTATTTACGTAGACCTCATGGGAAACATACAGTTCCCCCTAACCTGGGGTAAACTGGCTGATGGTAATTTTGGGATGCCGGTCTGGCGATCGGCATCCCATTTAGGTTAATCCCTAGATAGGGGAGTGGTATGGGTAAGTACATCGTTAAACGTGTGCTTCAGTTCATCCCGGTGTTTTTGGGCGTCACGCTGATTCTGTTCGCCCTCCAGAATATCGTGCCGGGAGATCCGATCAAGCTGATCGGTGGAGACAAGGCTCTGTCCCCCGAGGTGGAGCTTCAGCTTCGCGTTCGCTATCACCTGGTCCAGTCGGACGAGGATGGCAACGCGATTCTTGACGAGAACGGCGACCCCGTTCAAACGTCGCTCGTGGACCGTTACTTGTATTACATGAACGGCCTGCTTCATGGCGATCTGGGCAATTCGTATCAGCGCAAGCTGCCGGTTACGGAAATCTTTGCCCAGAAGTATCCGTATACGGTCAAACTTGCCGCGTGCGCCATCGTGCTCGAGGCAATCATGGGTATCGGTGCGGGTATCATTTCGGCAGTAAAGCGTTACTCCTTCTGGGATATTTTGGTAACGCTGACCACGTCGATCCTCGTTGCCGTTCCTGCCTTCTGGCTCGGCATGTTGTTGCAGCTGTTCTTTGGTGTCATCCTCAAGGATGCCACCGGCGGCGCGTTCTCCATGCCGATCTCGGGTGCTGGTGGTTCCAGCTCTCAGTATCAGGATTGGATGCACTATGTGCTTCCGACCATTACGCTGGCTTCGGTTTCGACCGCCTATGCTGCCCGCATCATGCGCTCGCAGCTGCTCGACGTCATGAACCAGGATTACATTCGCACAGCAAAGGCCAAGGGTCTCTCCAATCGTGCGATCATCATCAAGCATGCGCTTAAGAATGCACTCATCCCCGTCGTTACCTATATTGGTGTCGACTTCGGCGCCATGCTTTCGGGCGCCATCCTGACCGAGACGGTCTTTAACTGGCCCGGTATTGGCTATGAGGTCTACCGCGCCATCAGCATGCGCGACTGGCCCATCGTTATGGGCGGCGTTACGCTCATCGTTGTCGTCGTTATGGTGATCAACCTGCTCGTCGACATTAGCTATGCATTCCTCGACCCGCGCATCCGCCTTGGCGGTCCGTCGGATAAGGCTTAAGAGAGGTACGTCTCATGCAGGAAACTGATTCTCAGTCTCAGGGGCAGGCTACCGCCACCAAGGCCGCATCTGCTCCCGCCAAGTCCCGCACGCTGTGGGGCGACGCTTTCAAGCGTCTTCGTAAGAACAAGCTCGCCGTTATCGGTGTCTGCTGGATCATCATCGTTGTTGTGGTTGCCCTGACCGCCGATTTGTGGGCTAAGCCCTGGCTCGGTTCGCCGACGGCCTCCGACTCGACTACCATGGCCGAGACTTCGCTGTTGGCTCCGTGTGCCGAGCACCCGTTTGGCACCGACTCCCTTGGTCGTGACATTCTCGTCCGTGTTATCTACGGTGCACGCGTTTCGCTTTCCGTCGGTATTATGGCCACCGCCATCTCCACGGTGATCGGTCTGGTCATGGGCGCCCTCGCCGGTTTCTATGGTGGCATCTGGGATACGATCATCATGCGCTGCGCGGACATTTTCCTGGCGTTCCCGTACGTCCTATTCGTTGTCGCCATGATCGCCGTTATCGGCCGTGGTCTTCAGAACGTCTTTATCGCCATCGGTATTCTCGGCTGGCCTTCGATTGCGCGCGTCTTCCGATCCGCGATCCTGACGGTCAAAGAGAACGACTATGTTGACGCCGCTCGCGCTATGGGTGCATCCGATGCCCGTATCGTTATGCGCCATATCTTCCCGAACTCCGTTGCTTCTATCGTGGTCTATGCGACCATGAACATTGGTGGCGCTATTCTGACCGAGTCCGCTCTGTCCTTCCTTGGCATGGGCGTTATCCCGCCTACGCCTTCGTGGGGCTCCATGATTCAGGACGGTCAGCAGTATCTTCTGACTGCTCCCTGGATGATGATCATGCCCGGTCTGGCAATTCTCTCGACGGTGCTCGCCTTCACTCTGCTTGGTGACGGTCTGCGCGACGCCCTCGACGTCAAGATGAAGGACGCATAAGGATGAAGAAGAACAAGAACTATGTGGACCTGAAGGACCAGCCGGTTCCCGAGGGCCAGCATCTGCTCGAGGTCGATGACCTTAAGATGTATTTCCACACCGAGGATGGCGTCGTTCGCGCCGTCGATGGTGTGTCCTACACGCTCGATCGCGGTGAGACCCTGGGTGTCGTCGGTGAGTCCGGCTCTGGTAAGTCCGTGACCGCCATGACCATCATGGGCCTTATCTCGATGCCTCCGGGAAAGATTGAGGGCGGTGACGTTCGCTATCGCGGTCGTTCCATCCTCGAGATGACCGAGGAAGAGATGCAACACATTCGCGGTAACGATATCGCGATGATCTTCCAGGATCCTATGACCTCCCTTAACCCGGTCTATAAGATCGGTAAGCAGGTGGGCGAGGGCCTTCGTCTGCACCGTGGCTACTCCAAGCAGGAGGCGCTCAAGCGTGCCACCGAGCTTTTGGACCTCGTTGGTATCCCCGAGCCCGAGAAGCGCGTCAACGAGTATCCGCACCAGTTCTCCGGCGGCATGCGTCAGCGTGTCATGATCGCTATGGCTCTTGCCTGCGATCCCGATATTCTGATTGCCGACGAGCCCACGACTGCTCTGGACGTTACCATTCAGGCTCAGATTATCGAGCTCATGCAGGAGATGCAGGAGAAGAACGGCAACGCCATTATCATGATTACCCATGACCTAGGTGTTGTCGCCGATATGGCCGATAAGATCATGGTTATGTACGCCGGTCGTCCCGTCGAGTTCGGTACTGCTGAGGAAATCTTCTACGAGAGCCGCCATCCCTACACCTGGGGTCTTATCCGCTCCATCCCGGAGCAGGCTATCGATGAGAAGAAGCCGCTTACGCCGATTCACGGCAACCCGCCCTCGCTCATGAACCTGCCCGAGGGTTGCGTGTTCTCGCCTCGTTGCCCCTATGCGACGGACAAGTGCCGCAAGCAGCGCCCCGAGCGCGTTGTTACCGAGTCTGGTCATTACTCTGCGTGCCACTACTCCGGTGACCCCGAGTTCCTCAAGAACGCTCCTGAGACGTCCCGTACCCGCAAGGATTCCAAGAAGGGAGGCGAGGCGTAATGGCAGATACCAACGAGCGTACTCCGCTGCTTAAGGTCGAGCACCTCTCTAAGGAGTTCCCCGCTGAGTCCGGCATGTTCGCCAAGCGCTTCTCCAAGCGTGTCGTCTCTGCTGTGAATGACATTTCGTTCGAGATTTATCCGGGCGAGACCTTTGGCCTGGTCGGCGAGTCTGGCTGCGGTAAGTCCACCACGGGCCGCACCATCATGCGCCTGACCAAGCCGACGGCAGGCAAAGTGTTCTTCCAGGGCAAAGACGTTGCCGAGATGAGCAAGCACGAGATCAAGGATATGCGTCGCGAGATGCAGTTCATCTTCCAGGACCCCTATGCTTCGCTCAACCCTCGCATGACCATCGGCGAGATTGTTTCTGAGCCCATGACCATTCATGGCGTGGGTACCAAGGAAGAGCGTATCGAGCGCGTCCGCGAGCTGCTGGACGTCGTCGGTCTGAACCCCGAGCACATCAACCGCTATCCGCACGAGTTCTCGGGCGGCCAGCGCCAGCGTGTCGGCATCGCCCGCGCGTTCGCTCTGAAGCCCAAGCTGATCATCTGCGACGAGCCCGTCTCTGCACTTGACGTATCCATTCAGGCCCAGGTTCTGAACCTTCTTAAGGAGCTCCAGGACAAGTTCGGTACGGCTTATCTCTTCATTGCTCACGACCTCTCTGTCGTGCAGCACATTTCTGATCGCGTTGCCGTTATGTATCTGGGCAAGATGGTCGAGGTTTCGGACTGGAAGACGCTCTACAGTGAGCCGCACCACCCGTACACGCAGTCGCTGCTGTCTGCTGTGCCGGTGCCCGATCCGGATATCCAGAAGACCCGCAAGCGCATCATTCTCGCTGGCGATCCGCCGTCGCCGCTGGATCCGCCGACCGGATGCCGTTTCCACACGCGCTGCCCGATCGCGCAGGGCATCTGCTCCGAGAAGCTTCCTGAGTTTAAGGAAGTTGCCCCGGGTCATTGCTGCGCGTGCCACTTCGCCGAGCCGTTCCCGATCAAGGAATCGCACATCGACCTGTAGTCGGTAAACGGCCGGGTCCTTGCTGGGGTTACTTTTCAGAACGTCCTCGGACATGCAAGAAGCTCTCGCTGCGCACTTCGTGCGGCGAGGGCTTCTTGCGTTCTGCGGAGTGCGCCGGGAGGGAACTTGCTCTCCGCTCTGCGGGAACGACGTTGTCGCAACAGGCAACAATTAATCTGAATAAAGATGGCGTCCGGCCTTTTGGCCGCGCGTTGTGCGTGGATACGAAAAGGGCCCAAGGTTTGCGCCTTGGGTCCCAAAGGGTTGATGAACTGGCTTAAGACTCTGCCTTGTTGTTTAGAACTTGACGGTCGGTGCCTGGCGGGCGGCCTCAGCTGTCTCGAAGCCCTGGCGCTCCTTAAACTGGAAGATGCCGGCAAAGATGACAGCCGGGAACGTCTGAATGGCGTTGTTGTAGCTGAGCACGCAGTCGTTGTAGCTCTGGCGTGCATAGCTAATCTTGTTCTCGGTATCCTCGAGCGACGCCTGCAGCTGCGTAAAGTTGGTGTTTGCCTTAAGGTCGGGATAGGCCTCGGCTACGGCGAAGAGCTGGCGCAGCGCACCGGTCAGCACGTTGTCGGCTTCCATCTTGGCCTCGGGCGTGGTGGCCTTGACGGCGGTGTTACGCGCGCTGATCACGGCTGAGAGCGTCTCCTGCTCGTGCTTGGCGTAGCCCTTGACGGTCTCGACCAGGTTGGGGATCAGGTCGTTGCGGCGCTGCAGCTGCGTATCGATGTTCTGCCATGCGTTATCGATGCGGTTGCGCTTGGTGACCATGTTGTTGTAGATGCCGGCGATGGCGCAGACAATCACAATAACAACAACGATGCCGATGATGACGGGAAGCATGATGTCTCCGTTTCGAATGGCCGCGGCGGCATGCGCCAGCTGCCGTTGGTATAACGCTACTAGTATACCCGCAACGTTTTGTCGTGCCGAACTTTCCGGTAAGCGTTATGTTTTCGGCGGGGTTGGCACCGGGGCAAAGCGCGCGAGGTACAGGTGTAAGATATGCGACAGATTGACGAGTGTTGTCTTTACCCTGAGGATGGCGATACCAGTGGACCTTCGCATTAAGAAAACCTACCGCGCCCTGTTCGATGCCTTCACCGAGCTTCTCGAGGAGCATCGATTTGAGGACCTGACGGTTGCCATGCTGTGCGACCGCGCCATGATTCGCCGCACGACGTTCTACAAGCACTTTCGCGACAAGAACGATTACTTTGCCTTTTATATCGATGAGCTTATGTCGGGTTTGCCGCAAAAGCGGGCTGGCGAGGGCGGCACGGTGTCGGCCGACGACGTGCGCGTGCTTCGCCACGAGGTGTTCACCGACGCCATGGACCTGATTCTGGCCCATGAGCAGCTCATGGACAACATTTTGGCGAGCAGCATGTCGGGCATGCTGACCAGCATGATTTGCGATCGCATTGCCCGCTCTATCCGCGAGCGTGTGATGAGTGCGCTAGACGAGGACGCGCTTGCGCCCGTGCCGCTCGACACGACGGCTGAGTTTGTCGCCGGCGGCATTATTCGGCTCTTTACTATGTGGTGGGAATCGGGTCACGATCTGGAGCGTCGCTCCGAGATGGCTGACGTTGTCGATGCGCTGTTCGAGCGGACCATGACGCCGGTGCATCGCTAAAAGTGGCGGAGAGAGGGGGATTCGAACCCCCGGAACGCTCTCGCGCTCAACGGTTTTCAAGACCGCCGCATTCAACCGCTCTGCCATCTCTCCGTGAGTCGTAATGATAGCATCGTTTTGAATCTGCAACAGGGAAGGCGAACGATGACGATCACCGAAATCGACGAGAAGTTCATGCTCGAGGCGCTGGCAGAGGCTCGCGCCGCCGCTGCGGTGGGCGAGGTACCCATCGGAGCCGTAGTGGTGCGCGCGGGCGAGATCGTCGCGAGGGCGCATAATCGTCGCGAGCTCGACCAGGACCCTTCGGCGCATGCAGAGTTCGCGGCCCTGTGCGCTGCCGCTCAGTCGCTCGGTCGCTGGCGCCTTTCCGATTGCACGGTCTACGTGACGCTCGAGCCTTGCTGCATGTGTGCGGGGCTTATGGTCAACGCGCGCGTGGGGCGCTGCGTGTATGGCGCGGCTGATGCCAAGGCGGGCGCCTTGGGCTCGTTGTATGACCTGAATGCCGATTCGCGCCTGAATCATCGGTTTAACGTGCATGCCGGCGTGCTGGCGGAGGAGTGTCGTGAGGTGTTGAGCGACTATTTTAGTGGGCTGCGTGACGCCGATGGTGCTGGCTGCGGTTGCGGGGCCGATCTTGAGGCGCATGTCGCTCATGCTGAGGCGCTCGCGTGTGCCGAAGATATTGCCGTTGAGGCGGTCGATTTTGGTGTCGCATGCCGCCGGCCCCGCCGTGTGCTGCTGGCGATTGATTCCTTTAAGGGTAGCGTGTCGAGTGCGCAGGCAGAGGAGGCCGTTGCCGAAGGCATGCGCCGCGTTTGGCCCGATGCCGAGGTGTGCACATTGCTGCTGGCAGATGGTGGCGAGGGAACGCTCGATGCTATCGCCGCATGCGGTGGTGAGCTCTCGACCTGCGAGGTGGCAGGTCCCTTGGGCGAACGCGTGTCTGCTCGGATGCTGGTGGACGGCGAGCGCGAGTCGGCTGTTATTGAGATGGCCGAGGCGGCGGGTATTGGGTATTCGCCCTGTACGGAGTCGGCGGCGTTGGCGGCTTCGACCTATGGCGTGGGCGAGCTCATGCTTCGCGCAGTCCGTGCTGGGGCAAAGACTATCTATATTGGTCTGGGCGGCAGTGCCACCAACGACGGTGGGGCCGGCATGCTGCAGGCGCTGGGCGCGCGTGTGGTCGATGACCAGGGCTGCGATGTCGCCCCCGGTCTTGCCGGCCTTGAGCAGGTGGCGAGCGTTGATTTGGCGCCAGCGCTGCAGGCTTTGGATGGCGCTCGTATCGTTGTGCTTTCGGATGTCGAGAATCCGCTCGTAGGGCGTCGGGGCGCGCTTGCGGTGTTTGGCGGGCAGAAAGGCTTGCCGACGGGTGACGCCGAGGCGCTGAGCAGGTGCGACAGCTGGATGGTCGGCTACGGTCGTCTGCTCGATACGGCAATTGTCGAGGCTCGAGCCCAGGGGTTGTTGCGCGCACCCGAGGGCGCACGGACATTTGGCTCGGTGCTTGGCGTGCCCGGCGCAGGTGCCGCCGGCGGCCTGGGTGCCGCGCTGCTGGCGCTCGGTGCGGAGCTACGCTCGGGCGTGGAGACGGTGCTCGATCTCGTGGGGTTTGACGAGCGTGTACGCGATGTCGACCTGGTCATAACGGGCGAGGGCAATATGGACGAGCAATCCGCCGCCGGTAAGGCGCCGGTGGGCGTGGCCCGCCGTGCCAAGCGCTATGGCAAGCCGGTTGTTGCCGTCGTGGGCGGTCGTGCCGACAACCTGGATGCGGTGTACGAGCAGGGTATCGACCTTGTCCTGCCGATCTGTCGCAAGCCCATGGACCTGGAGCGGGCACTCGATCCGCAAGAAGCCGCAACCAACCTCATCTGCGCCGGCGAGTCTGCCGCGCGAGCCTACGACCTCGGCCGCCTCTAGAAAAGTAGTCATTTTGGGACGGGGCTTTTTTGACTACCCACCAGTCAAAAAGTAGTCAAAAAAGCCCCGTCCCAAATTAGCTGTCTTGCCCCATCGGGCGGGAGCGGGTAAGATATATCGAGCGCCTAGCGCGTTCGATGGGTTCGGATGACGACATGTTCCGAATCTGGTCAGGTCCGGAAGGAAGCAGCCATAAGGAGCCTCTGTCGGGCATCCGAATCCATCGAGCGCACGGGCTTTCTTTTTGCGCGGTTTTACCAAACCGCGCAATGCTCGACGCTGCGCGCCACCCAGAGCGACAATTTGTCATTCAAAAGGCAAGGCATGACCAGAAGGTCTATGCCTTGCCTTTTTCATGCCAACTCGTTCGCTCTGGATGGCGCTCGCTGACTGCGCCAAGACATCAATGGCTACGTGGTTCAAGAGACGGCGGCGTTGCCATCTGTTTTTACAAGTAAGGAGGCCCGTTTCTCTGGTTTTGGTTGGGGAAACGGGCCTCTTTGTCTATGGGCTTGTAGATTGGTGGGAGCGATATGCTCTGGCAGCTATTTTGAGTTCTTGATGCGGCGTGTGGCTGCGGTGGTTATTCCGAGTCCTGCGGCGGTGATTCCTGCGAGTGCGATTGCGCTCGGTGCTGTGTCGCCCGTGTTCGCGAGCTTGCCGGCGGTCGTATCTGCTTGCTTGGTGGAGCTCGATGGAGCGTATTTGCCGGTCGCGGGCGAGCTGGCGGGCTGTGCCGTTTCGGCCGGCTGCGCCGAGTTGGAGGGTTTTGTCGTCTCGGCGGGTTTCGTTATCTCGGGCGAGGTGGCCTTGTCTGCCGCGGCCTTTGCCTCTTCGTATGCCTTGCAGGCGTCGTCATAGGCCGCTTGCGCCTTTTCCAAATCGCCGAGGAGTGCATTTCGCTTGGCTATGTCCTCGTCGATGTGGGCTTTAGCTTCCTCTGCCTCACTTTCGAAATACTGAACCTGTTTTTCCTGGCTTTCGAGCCGGCGTTGGTAGCGGTGAAGATCATCTTCACAAGATTCTTCTCGCCTTTCTGCCGCCATGATCTCACTGCGCAACTGCTTAATATGCTCCTTAATAGCTGTGCTGGGCGCCTCGTCGCCGAGCTCCTTGAGTACCTTATCTAATTCTGCCTGAAGGCCGCTTGTCCGGTTGTGGGCCTCATCGTATTTGGCTTGGGCTGCATCGACGTTCGCTTGCATGGCGGGAAGGGGTTCCCTCCGTTTGGCGGCTTCCGTCACCACCATGTCGTGGATCTCTTGAAAACTGGCAATGTCATCATCGATTTCCGCAAGTTTCTCGGGACTTGCGGCGTCTTTTGCGGCTTCGAGGTTTTTGAGCGCTTCCTGCATGGCTGCATACGCTTTTTCTTTTGCGGCGGCCGCGTCTTCTGTCTGCGGGGCGCCCGAATTGCCGTTGGCGGCGCTCGTCTGCGAAACGGCCGCACCGGTGGGGGAACTGGTTTCTGCCGCGATCGCCGTTGCGGGGGCGATTCCCGCGACAAGTGCCGCGGAAAGGGCGATGCCCACAGTTGCTCGTCTTGCTCTTCTTGCGAGAATGTCGTTCATCTCGGCACCTCATTTCCAGAGTCGGCGACTAACTTGGTAGCACTAATGTAAGTATACCAAGCTAGTTGACCCGACACTGGCTGGGTGTGCGCGTATACCCCTCTGAAAACCGAATCCCATTAGAAATGACGAGCTGTTTACGCTTCTTTTGGGCTCACCGTACTATCATGGTTCGAATTGAGTGTGAATGATGATGGGGAGCGCCTTTTTATGATTGAGCTGCTCAGGCGTTTTGGTGGAAAGTTTCGCCGCTATATGGTGATCGGCCCTGCGTGCAAGTTGATTGAAGTGATCTTTGACCTGCTTACGCCGCTGGTGATTGCCCAGATGATCGATAAGGGCATTGGGGCGCACGATGTGAACGCTGTCGTCCGTTACGGCGTGGTGCTCGCCGCCATGGCTGTGATCGGCATCTCGTTTACGCTCGTCTGCCAAAAGATGGCGGCGCTCACCTCGCAGGGCATGGGCACCGACATTCGCGGCGCGCTCTACGAGCACATCAATAAGCTGAGCTACGCCGAGCTCGATCGCTTTGGCACGCCGTCGCTCATCACCCGCATCACCAACGACGTTAACCAGGTGCAGCTCGCTGTGGCTCTGGGCGTACGCATGCTCATCCGCTGGCCCTTCTTGGCCGCGGGCTCCATGGTCGCGGCCCTTGCCATCGACCTTAAGCTCGGCATGATCTTTTTGATTTGCACGCCCGCCATCGGCTTGGTGTTTTGGTTTGTCATGGCGCGCTGCATCCCGTACTACAAGCAGCTGCAGGCAAAGCTCGATCGCATCGCGCTTATCTGCCGCGAAGGTCTTTCGGGCGTCCGCGTGGTTCGCGCCTTCGTGCGCGAGGACCACGAGCGTGAGCGCTTTGCCCAAGCCGCCGATGACCAGGCCAATACTGCCATCGCGGTGGGCAAGCTCTCATCGATTCTCAACCCCGTCACGTTTTTGGTGATGAACCTAGGCGTGTGCGCCATCCTGTGGGTGGGCGGCATCCAGGTCAACGTGGGCGAGCTCACGCAGGGTCAGGTTATGGCGTTTGTAAACTACATGACGCAGACCCTCACCTCCATCGTGTACGTTGCCAACCTGGTCGTGGTCTTTACCAAGGCGAGCGCCAGTGCGTCGCGTATCAACGAGGTGCTCAATTGCGTGCCGAGCGTTACCGACGAGGACAACGAGCCGGTCGCACTGCCCAAGCCGGGCGCGACGGGCAATGCCGCCCCGGCCCCCGCGCTGAGCTTTGACCATGCGAGTTTTTCGTTTGGCGCGGGCGCGGCAAATGCCGTCGACGATGTGACCCTGGAGCTGCCGCTGGGCAAGACGCTCGGAATCATCGGCGGCACGGGCAGCGGCAAGTCCACGCTCGTCTCGCTTATTCCGCGCCTGTATGATGCGGGCACCGGCAGTGTGAGCGTGATGGGTACCGACGTGCGCATTTGGCCACTCGATCAGCTGCGCCATGTGGTTGCGACCGTACCGCAGCGCGCGTCGCTGGTGAGCGGCACCATCCGCAGCAACCTGACCTGGCGCGACGAGGCGGCAACCGACGAGGAGCTCTGGGCGGCGCTCGATATGGCGCAGGCCAGCGAGTTCGTGCGCAACAAGCCACAGGGGCTCGATGCCCCGGTCGAGGCGGGCGGCAAGAACTTCAGCGGCGGTCAGCGCCAGCGCCTGACCATTGCGCGTGCTCTGGTGGGCTCGCCGCAGATCCTGATTATGGACGACTCCGCCTCGGCGCTCGACTTTAAGACCGACGCGGCGCTTCGCCACGCCATCCGCGAGCGCAGCGTGCGCGGTGCCGCCGAGGGCGGGCTGCCGCTGACGACCGTCATCGTGAGTCAGCGCGTCTCGACCGTGCGCGACGCCGACATGATCTGCGTACTCGATCACGGCTCGGTTGCGGGCCTGGGCACACATGACGAGCTGTATGCAAGCTGCCAGCTCTACCGCGAGATTTGCCAGTCGCAGCTGCGCCGCGAGGAGCTCGAGGGCCAGCAGGGGAGCGCGGCGTCCGCGTCCGCCCCGACTGCCCCCGCATCCGTCTGCACAAAGGAGGGCTGTTAGATGAATCCGTATACTTCCTCCGGTTCGGTCGCCACGATGACGGCCAACGTGTCCGGCAACGATAACCTCAACGACCTGGGCGACGGTCCGCGCCAGCCCGGCGATCCCGAGCGCTATCCCGTGGGTGCGGTGACTCGCCGCCTGTTGGGCTACGTCCGTCCGCATCGCATTTCGTTTGCGGCGTCGTTTGTGAGCGCCGCCATCTCCGTTATCTTGCAGCTCTACACACCTATTCTCATTGGCGAGGGCATCGACCTGATTGTTGCCGCGGGCCAGGTGGATTTCGACGCACTGCTGCCGCTCGTCACCAAACTCTCGCTCGTCGTGGTGGGAGCCGCGGCCTTCCAGTGGCTGCAGGGCTACTGCGTTAACCGCCTATCCTACGAGACGGTGCGTGACATGCGCGTGGAGGCGAGTGATAAGCTCAGCCGCATGCCGCTCGGCTTTATCGACAGCCATGCCCACGGCGACCTCATGAGCCGCGTGGTCAACGATGTCGATCAGGTGGGCGACGGTCTGCTGCAGGGCTTCACGCAGCTCTTTACCGGCGTTATTACCATCGTGGGCACGCTCGCGTTTATGTTCTCCATCAATCTGACCATGACGCTCGTGGTGGTGCTCGTCACGCCGCTTTCCATCTTTGCCGCCGGCGCCATCGCCAAGCTCTCCAACAAAAGCTTTACGGCTCAACAGCGCATTCAGGGTCAGCTTGGCGGCCATATCGAGGAATACGTGGGCGAGCAGAAGCTTGTCGACGCCTTTGCCTACGGCCCGCGCGCTCAGCAGCGCTTCGATGCCCTCAATGCCGAGCTCTACACCGCGGGCGAGCGCGCGCAGTTTATGGGTTCGCTCTCCAACCCCGGCACGCGCTTTATCAACAACATCATCTATGCCGTGGTCGCTGTGATCGGCTGCGTGGGCGTGATCACGGGCGTGCCCGCGGCGCTCACGGTGGGCGGCGTGCAAATCTTCCTGTCCTATGCTAGCCAGTACACCAAGCCGTTCAACGAGGTCACCAACGTCATTACGCAGATCCAGACGGCGTATGCCTCGGCGCGCCGCATGTTCGCGCTGCTCGATGCGCGCGAGCAGGAGCCCGATGCGGCGGATGCCGTGGAACTTGCTGCCCCGCAGGGTGAGGTGACTTTTGAGCATGTGGACTTTAGCTACGTGCCCGACCGCAAGCTGCTGCAGGACATTTGCATCGAGGCCAAACCCGGCATGCGCTTTGCCCTGGTCGGCCCCACAGGCTGCGGCAAGACGACGCTCATCAACCTGCTGCTGCGGTTTTACGATATCGATGCCGGACGCATCATGGTCGATGGCCAGTCTTCGCGTGACTACACGCGCGCAAGCCTGCGCCGCGCCTTTGGTATGGTGCTGCAGGACACCTGGCTGTTCGAGGGCACGGTGGCGGATAACATCGCGTACGGTTGTCCCGACGCCACGCGCGAGCAGGTCATCGAAGCCGCCAAGCGTGCGCATGCGCACAAGTTTATCGTGCAGCTGCCCGACGGCTACGATACGGTGATCGGCGAGGACGGCGGCACATTTAGCCAGGGCCAAAAGCAGCTGCTGTGCATCGCGCGCGTCATGCTCACCGACCCGGCGATCTTGCTGCTGGACGAGGCGACCTCGAGCATCGATACGCGCACCGAGCTGCAGGTGCAGGCGGCATTCGACGAGCTCATGGCTGGCCGTACAAGCTTTGTGGTGGCGCACCGCCTGTCGACGATCCGCAACGCTGACTGCATTCTGGTCATGCGCGACGGCCAGATTATCGAGCGTGGCACACACGACGAGCTGATAGCGGCAGGCGGCTTCTATGCCGAGCTCTACCGCAGCCAATTCGCCCAGTAGGGAATACCGATTAGCGGCAGATGGTTTACATCTGCGCCGTTAGTACTAAGATATGCTTCTAACAAATTGCATTAATGGCTCGAGTTTCGGGGGAAACGAGGCAACGTGACTACGACGTGCTCTTTGGTGGTTAACAGCAAGAGCGGTAATACCAGGATGGTTTCGGGTGCGATCAAGCGCACTCTGCAGGCTGCGGGCGTTGAGTTTGTCCACGCTGCGGCGTTGAGCGACGATGCGGACGCAGATCAGGTTGAGCTCGAGGCGCAGGGCGCCTGCGCGGCCGACACGGTGCTCGTCGGTTTTTGGTGTGACAAGGGCGCGTGCACGCCTTCGGTCGCGGCGTTGCTCTCCGCCTTGCACGGTAAGCGCGTCTTCCTGTTTGGCACCTGCGGCTTTGGGGCCGACCAGAGCTATTACCAGCAGATTATTGATCGCGTAACTTCCAATTTGGCTGGGGATGCCGAGCTTGCGGGCTGGGCGATGTGCCAGGGCAAGATGGGCCCCGCGGTCAAGCAGCGCTACGAGGCCATGCTCGAGCAAGATCCCGATAACGTCCGATTTAAGATGCTGCTCGACAACTGGGTTGCCGCGAAGGACCATCCCACCAAGGAAGACCTGGACAACATGGCTGCAGCCGCCAAGAAGGCCGTGCTGGGAGAGTAGCTTCGCCGTTCGCGGTCCTTCGTGCAAAACAATACAAATGTGAAAGCCTCGAGATTCTCGAGGCTTTTTCTTGACACTTGTGGACGCAACCACTGCAAGCGTTTGGGGCGACATTTTCCATCACCCCGATGACAAGCCGCGTTCCAGCAACAGGGCGTCTGTCCGGGCGGAGGCATATAAGGTTCATCGCGAGTTCCGCACGCAAAGGAGGCCACTTAATGTGGCCTCCGTCTTGCGCAGGACTGTCCGAGCAGGGAACCTTATATGCCTCCGCCCGGACAGACGTTTCAGTTATGAGCGACCCGCTACTTAATCTTGGTTGTTCCCGGTGCCAGGTTGGGGTCGGTCTCGTTGGCCTCGGTCTGGAAGTGCTCGGTGTACACGTTCTTGCCGTCGCGGAACATCTCGTAGTACTGCATCTTGGCGTAATCCTCGCGCGCCTTGGTGGCGGCTGCGGCAGCGGCGTCGTCACCGGTGACGTTGGAGGAAAGCGCCCAACGCAGGCTGGCGTCCTCGTAGCCCACGGAGTTGATAGCGGGCAGCGACTCGCGCAGCGTCATGTGCGCCTTCTGGTAGTCGGTCAGCGGGGCGCCGATCAGCTGCATCAGCTGGGTAGACAGGTAGTTGGTGGACAGGTCGTCGACCTCGCTCGTCTGGTCGCAGCCGGCAACGTCGTAGTTGGCCCAAATGATGTAATCGGTCTGCCACAAGCGCTCCTGGTGCGTGGCGTCGTCCTCGTCGGTAAACCACTTATCGTTGAACTTGGACGGGAAGAACGGCTGATGGTCGCCCCAGAACACCACGACCACCTTGCGGTCGAGCTTGCTCAAGGCGTTAAGGAAGTAGCGCAGCGCTTGGTCGGACTGCTCAATGCATGAAACATACTCGTCGACATCGGAGAGCGTACCGTCCTCGACGGTCTTGGTGTCCAGGTCGGTCGTGTCGATGTTCAGGTGCAGCTGCTTGTCGACTGGCAGCAGGCCCGTGTCGTAGCCCGAGTGGTTCTGCATGGTCACGTCGAAGATAAACTGCGGATCGGCGTTCTGGTCGAGCAGCTCAAGAATCTTGTCGTAGGTAGCCTGGTCGGTCACCATGCCGCGTAGGGTATCGGCGCCCTGGAAGTCGTTGATGGACAGGAACTGGTCAAAGCCAAAGTCCTTGTAGACGTTCTCGCGGTTCCAGTTAGTCGCGTGGTTGGGGTGCATGGCCGTGGTGGAATATCCGAGCGACTTGAACTGCTCTGCCAGGTTCCCAGTCGTTTCCATGTTGTAGATGGTGTAGGGGTACACGCCCGAGCCCAGGTTGGCCATGGAGTTGCCGGTCATAAACTCAAACTCGGTATTGGCGGTACCGCCGCCGTAGGCGCTTACATAGAGCTTGCCGCGGCTGAGGCAGTTGGACAGGCTCTTAAAGTACTGCGGACCCTCGTAGCCGGCGCGCATGTTCTGATAGATCGACAGGTCCGAGAAGGTCTCGTTCATGATGGCGATGACCGTGGGCCTCTCGCTGTCGAACTGCTCCTCTGCGGCGGCGCGCTCATCGCTCTTGGCCGCGTTGGACTTGTCGTAGGCCTTGGCGTACTTTTTGAGCGTGGCCTTGGCATCGTCGACGGAGTAGTCGGCGGGTTTGGGCGGCTTAATGGACTGTGCCGCACTAATAAAGGCAGGCAGGTAGCCCTCGCGCCAGTAGCTCTCGAGCGGGCGCCAGGTGTAGACGGTGATGCCGAGGGTGTTGTAGTAGTCGATGAGCGTGACGTGTGCGGTCACGCCGCCCAGGCACAGCACCGCCACGAGCAGGTTGGTGAGCAGCATGCGCTTGGCGTTGGCGGCACCTTTCTGACGGTGCGGTGCCACCAGGCCGGCGTACTCGCATAGCAGCATGGCGATGGCGGTAAAGCCCATGGACAGCACGCAGAACAGCGAGATGGAGAAGGTGTAGCCGTTGCCGGCGACTGCGGCGGCAGTGGAGATGGCCGAAAGGTCGCCCGGCTGGATGGGCATGGATTTAAACGTGATGACGAAGAACTCGGCAATGCCCAGGATAAAGAGGGCAAAGGCCAGGACGGCCGGAGCTGCGCCATGGCGCTGGAACAGGAAGAACAGGCCGACCATGAGCACGGTGATGATGGCCCACTCGAGCAGGATGCATAGGGGATAGACCCAGGTAAAGTCGTGGTTGGACGAGACCTCCATGCCCAGCAGCGCAAAGACGCCGGCGAGCAGCAGGCACAGGACGGCGGCGACGAGCGGTTTGCCCGCAAAGGCGCCGCGCAGGCGGGCGAGCTTGCCGGTGGGGGCGGGGGCGTCGGGCCCGGCGAACGCAAAGACGCGCGGGGCGATGCGGTCGCGGGCGATGCTGGCCCAGGCGCAGCCGGTAAGGATGGCGTTGGTCAGAATGAGCATCACAAAGGCGAGCGGCTCGTTTTGGGCGACGAGGCCAATGGCGCCCCAAATGGTCAAAAAGAGCTGGAACAGGCCGAAGACGACGCTCCACCCAAGAGCGCTTTTGGCAACGGTGCCCGACTGAGCGCGAATGGCCTTGGCCTCGCGCAAGACAAGGTAGATGGTCGCCGCAAGACCGACGAGCGAGATGGCGGCTGCGAACATGCTGAGACTCCTCACAAACTTAAAACCTACGAAAGCGGGGGTTTACCCGATTGTTAGCAAGATATGCGCTGCAATTGGTGGCTGCGCACAACCAGCCATATTAACGCGCACGTGTGGCGGTGTGGCGCAATGTAGTGGCGACCTGCGCGATAATGGACGGGAATTACACGGAAACGTAAAGGCTTCTTAAAGAAATGGCGAGGGTAGGGCGATGAGCGAGCAGGTTTGTATGACAGGCGCCGAGTACTGCGGCGGAGCTGCGGGCGTGGATACGTGCGGCTATCCGGTCGAGACTACGGGCAACACGGTGCTGGACATCTTGGAGCATCGCTCGTCTACGCGTGCCTTCGCGCGTGATGACGACGACCGTCCCGTGGCGGTGACTGACGAGCGGCGGGCGGCGATTTTGCATGCGGCGAGTCGCGCGCCGTCGGCGGGCGCCATGATGATGTATTCCATCGTGAGCATTCGCGAGCAGGCCACATTGGACCGCCTCGCCGACCTGTGCGATTACCAGCCCATGATCGCCAAGGCGCCCTGGGCACTCATATTTGTGGTCGATTATGCCAAGTGGATCGATCTGTTTGAGCATGTTGGCTGCTTTGAACCCGAGTTTGTCGAGCGCACGGGCAAGGCGCCCCGTCGTGCACCGGGTCTGGGTGACTTTGCCATCGCGGCGCAGGACGCCGTGATCGCCGCGCAAAATGCCGTGGTCGCCGCCGAGGCCCTGGGGCTGGGGAGCTGCTACATCGGTGATATCGTCGAGAATGCTGAGGAAGTCGCCTCGCTGCTGGACTTGCCTCCCTATACCATGCCGCTGTCGATGCTCATCATCGGCACGCCCCGCAAGGAGCGTCCGGCAATCGCGCATCCCGTGGTGAACCTGGTGCACGAGGAGCGCTACCGCCGCGCCGATACCGCGACCATGGACGCGCAGGTGGCCGAGATGGACGCGATGTTCCGTCCGCATGCCCGCGAGGCAGGCGAGCGCGTGGTGGATATCTACACCCGCAAGCACACGAGCCCCTTTATGGCCGAGATGAGCCGTTCCATGGAGTGGTGGTTCAAAAACTGGCTCGGCAAGTAACGAATGCGGCGATGTGACAAAGGGGGCGTCCCTTTGTCACATTCCATATCGCCGCGGTGGCCTAAAGGCCGCATAAATGTTTATCTAGCTGGGAAAACGGCGCCATTCAAACATGGGCCGATTACCTATAATCCCGTCGAACGTTAATATTGGGAGGAAACCGGCTTATGGAACAAAAGGCAAAGGAAGTAGCCTCGCACGCTGCGATTCCTGTGAGCATCTCGGCGATGCTCGTCACGCTGGGCGTGGTGTATGGCGATATCGGCACCAGCCCCATGTATGTAACCAAGGCGCTCGTTGCCGGCAACGGCGGCATCGGAAGCGTCACGCAGGAGTTCGTGCTCGGCGCGCTCTCCCTTGTCGTGTGGACGGTCACGCTGCTGACGACTGTCAAGTACGTGCTGATCTCGCTGCGCGCCGACAACCACGGCGAGGGCGGCATCTTTGCCCTGTACAGCCTGGTCAAGCGCTGCGGCAAGTGGCTCATCATCCCCGCCATGCTGGGCGGCGCGGCGCTCCTCGCCGACGGCATCCTGACGCCTGCCGTTACCGTCACCACGGCCATCGAGGGCCTGCGCACCATCCCGGCGGTCCATGCCGTGCTCGGTGACGACCAGGGTCGTGTCGTCGCCATCACGCTTGCCATCATCATCGCGCTCTTCTTGGTGCAGCGCATCGGCACGGCCAAGATCGGTCACGCCTTCGGCCCCATCATGACGCTGTGGTTTTTGTTCCTGGGCGGCACGGGCCTGTTCTTTGTCTGCCAGTATCCCGCGGTGCTGCTGTGCCTCAACCCGTTGCGTGGCATCGCTTTTCTGCTGAGCCCCAACAACCATGCGGGCATCATGATTTTGGGCAGCTGCTTCCTCGCTACCACCGGTGCCGAGGCGCTCTATTCCGACATGGGCCATGTGGGCCGCGGCAACATCTACGCCACCTGGCCGTTCGTTAAGTGCTGCCTGCTGCTGTCCTACATGGGTCAGGGCGCGTGGCTTATCAACAACGCTGCCAACCCCGAACTCATGGGCATCGCCGACCTCAACCCCTTCTACCAGATGCTCACCCCGAGCCTGCGTCCCTTTGCCGTCGGCCTTTCCACCATCGCCGCCATCATTGCCTCGCAGGCGCTCATCACCGGCGCATTCTCGCTGGTGTCCGAGGCCAGCCGCCTGGACCTCATGCCTCATATGCAGGTCTTCTATCCTGCCGAGACCAAGGGTCAGCTCTACATCCCCATGGTCAACAACGTCATGCTCGTGGGCTGCGTTATCGTGGTGCTGCTGTTCCAGAACTCGGCGCACATGGAGGCTGCGTACGGCTTGGCTATTACCCTGACCATGATGTGCACGACGCTGCTGCTCTTCTTCTATCTGCACGTGGAGCGCAAGCTCAAGGTTGCGCCGTGGATCTTTGCCGTCTTCTTCCTCATGCTCGAGGGCTTCTTCTTTGTGAGCTCGCTCACCAAGTTCTTCCACGGCGGCTATTTCACCATCCTTATGGCCGCGCTCATCATGAGCATTATGGTGTGCTGGTACAACGGCACGGCGGTCGAGCAGCGCCAGTTTACGCTGCTGCCGCTGCGCAGCTACCTGCCGCAGCTCAAGCGCCTGCGCGACGACGACCGCTACGAGCTCATGAGCGACAATATCGTGTACCTGACCAAGGACACCAACACCGACTATATCGACCGCGATATCGTCTACTCCATCCTGGATAAGCACCCCAAGCGCGCTCGCGCCTGGTGGTTCGTGAATGTCGAGACCATGGACGAGCCGCATACCTTTGCCTACTCGGTCGAGACGTTCGGCACCGACTACGTGTTCCGCGTGCATCTGTACCTGGGCTACAAGATCAACCAGCGCGTTAACGCCTATCTGCGCCAGGTTGTTCAGGATCTGGCAGCCAGCGGCGAGCTGCCGCCGCAGACGCATGACTACTCGGTCTACAAGGATCCGGGCAACATCGGTACGTTCAAGTTCGTTATGATCCGCAAGCTTCTGGCGCCCGAAAGCGACGTGGAGCCGAGCGAGCGTACGGCCATTACGCTCAAGTACATCATCCGCCGCGCCGCTGGCACGCCTGCGCGCTGGTACGGCCTGGAGAACTCCAACGTGAACTTTGAGTACGTGCCGCTGTTCACCAAGTTTAAGGCCGTGAGCAAGATGCAGCGTCTGGCTCCCAACGAGCGCCCGTAATCGACACCTGAGATTTGACTGTGAACGGGCAGGTTTGCAATGACGGGAAATGAGTCTGGGGAGAAAACCATGGACGCTAAGACGCTTGACGGTCGCGATCTTGCGGCCGAGCTGGTGCGCGAGGCACGCGTCGACGCCGCCGAAGATCGGTTCTTTACGAATCGGGCCAACATGGACATGGCCGATCGTGTGATTTCGGTCGTGGCGCTGGTGTTTGTCGCGGCGTGCGTGTGCGCACTGCTCGCGCACGTGCTGTTTGTCTAGCGACCGCAGGTTGCAAAGGCTATACACTTGGAACCACCACGAGGGGAAACCACCACAAAGGTGCCTGTCCCCTTTGTGGTGGTTTTTGTTTTTGAGAGAGGGGCGGGGCGCTGATGGACGTCCATGCGGACGGCGATATTGCCGAGAACTTTTGGTGGCGGCGTACAACGCTGACGCGTCGCAGCCCTCTGTATGACGCCTGCGTATCGGCGGGGCTGCTGGTCGCGGCGACGATTGTGGGCGCGCTGCTCGACCATCCGGGTCTCGCGCCGAGCATCATGATCGTCTATGTGTTCGCCGTGCAGCTGTGCGCATTCTTTACCTGGAGTCGCCTGTATTGCTTGCTGAGCTCGGCTGCCGCCGTGGCGCTCTACAACTTCTTGTTTGTCGACCCGCGCTGCTCGCTGTCGTTTATCGACCGCGTCTATCCCGGCATGTTCTTCATTATGTTTGCGGTCTCGCTCGTGTCGAGCTCGATCGCGCTGGCCCTGCGCCGCGCCTTGGCGCAGGCTGCCGCCAGCGACCGTCGCACGCAGATGGTGCTCGAGACCAACCGTATGCTGCAGCGCTGCGCCGATCAGCAACAGATTGTGCACGCTATGGCAACGCAGCTGGCGCGTCTTTCGGACTGTCCGGTCGTGTGGTATAGCGCCGATGCCGACGACGATGACCTGCTGCCGCGCGCGACGTACACGGCCGTGGGCGATGCCGCGCCGGTGCACCAGTTGGCGCCCCAGATGCCGCCGCGGCTCTCGGCATCCGCTTATGTGGGAACGCCGCTCGATGCCACCTATGGTGGCTCGGCGTTCTACGGCATATACCTGACCGTGCGCTCGGGTGACACCATGGTGCGCGCGGGCGATCCCGCCTCGGTGGTGGGGGTGCTCGCCATTGTCGCCGAGCCCGATGCGCTGACGCCCGAGGAGCGGACGCTTGCCGATGCCATTGTGAGCGAAGGCGAGCTTGCGCTCGATCGCGCCCGCGCCATGGAGGCCCGCGAGGAGGCGGCGGTACTCGCTAAAAACGAGCAGCTGCGTGCCAATTTGCTGCGTTCCATTTCGCACGATCTGCGTACGCCGCTCACCAGTATTTCGGGTAATGCCGACGTGTTGCTCGACCAGGGCTCGACCGGCACGGCCGTGCTCGACGACCAGACACGCCGCGGCATGCTCCTATCCATTCGCTCGGATGCGCTGTGGCTCAACGCTACCGTCGAGAATCTGCTCGCCATCACCAAGCTCGAGGGCGGCGGCATGCACCTGTCGACCACGCTCGAGCTCATGGACGATATCGTCGAGGAGGCGCTGCGTCACGTAAATCCGGCCGTGCGCGAGCACGACCTTAAGGTAGTGGCGTGCGATGAGCCGGCGCTCGTCAACGTCGACGCGCGCCTGATGGTGCAGCTGGTGGTCAATCTGGTGAACAACGCCATCGCCTATACGCCTGCGGGCTCGCATGTCGTAATCTCGATTGGCGTCCATGATGGATGCGTGGCGTGCTCGGTTGCTGATGATGGCCCGGGCATTGCGCCCGAGGACCGCGAGCGAATCTTTGAGTCGTTCTACACCGCCAACCATGGCCTAGCCGACAGTTGCCGCAGCGTGGGCTTGGGGCTTTCGCTCTGTCGCTCCATTGCGCTGGCACATGGCGGTAGCATAGAGGTTGCCGCGGCGGCCTCGCACGGCTCTGTCTTTACGATTGAGCTTCCCGCCGCCGATATTTCGTTTGATAAGGAGTAGCGCTGTGCCGAACTCTGCCGTGAAACCGCTCATCTTGGTCGTTGAGGACGATCCCGCCGTCCGCAACCTTATCGTCGCCGCGCTCGAGGCGCACGGCTTGCGCCATATGGCCGTGGAGACCGCTCACGCCGCCATCGCCGCCGCCTCGTCGCAGGCGCCGAGCATTGTGCTGCTCGATCTGGGCCTGCCCGATATGGACGGCGTCAAGGTGGTGGAGTCGGTGCGCGCGTGGTCGGGCATGCCGATTATCGTGGTTTCGGCACGCAGCGAGGACGTGGACAAGATCCGCGCGCTCGATGCCGGCGCCGACGACTACCTGACTAAGCCGTTTTCGGTCGAGGAGCTGCTCGCGCGCATTCGCACGACGCTCAGGCGCCTTTCGTATGCGCAGGCGGGCGGTGTTGCTTCCGAGGGCTCGTTCGATACCGGCGAGTTGCATATCGATTTTGATGCCGGCATCGCCACGATGGATGGCGAGGAGCTGCATCTGACGCCGATCGAGTACAAGTTGCTCTGCCTGCTGGCACACAATGCCGACAAGGTGCTGACGCACCAATTTATCCTGAACGAGATTTGGGGTACGGCGACTAAGAGCGACCTGGCGAGCCTACGCGTCTTTATGGGCACGCTGCGCAAGAAGATCGAGTCCGACCCCGCGCATCCGCGCTATATCCAAACGCATGTGGGTATCGGTTACCGATTGGTCACCCAGGAGTAGGGCAGAGCGCGGCCCCTCTATGAGTTGCGGTGAAATAGATCCTATTTGGGCCTTTACCAGGCATTTTTAGGAACTATTCCACCGCAATTTTGTTATTTGCCCTTGGGCTTGCTGGCGTAGAACTTCTTCTTTTTGGGCTTACCCGCACAGGTGGGCTTGCCGTCACCGCGCGGCCCTCGGTCGCCGGCCTGCGCGTGCGCGGGCACTGCTGTACGGGGCTTGCGGGCTTCGGGGTTGCGCAGCTCCTCGGTTCGCTCGGCAATCTCCTCGGTACTAAAGCCGACTTCGGCCATGGCATCCTCGATGGGCAGGCGGCGCACGATATAGCAATGGTGCACCTTCTGGTTGCGCGCGAAGTCCTCGGGGATGGTCTGCGCCGTAATGTCCTCCAGCACGACGCCCGCGCGCGCGAGCTTGCGCGTCTCGGGGCGGAAGCCGCGCAGGTTGCAGCTAAAGATGGCGTGGCCGCCCTGCGCGAGCAGGCGCGATACACCGGCCAAAAGCTCAACATGGTCGCGCTGAACATCCCAGGTGCGGTGGCCCATCTTGGACGAGTTCGAAAACGTGGGCGGATCGACAAAGATCAGGTCCCAGCGATTGCGCGTCTGGCGCTGGTCGCGAATCCAGGCGAGCACGTCGTCGCGCACAAAGTGGTGCTGCGGCCCCACAAAGCCATTCTGGCGCATGTTGCGCTCGGCCCAGTCCAGGTAGGTGTTGGAGAGGTCGACCGTCACGGTTTCCTCGACGCCGCCGTCGGCTGCATAGCAGGTGGCGGTGCCGGTGTAGGCAAACAGGTTGAGGAAGCGGCGCGCCTGCTTGGCGTGCTCGCGCACCAGATTGCGCGTGACGCGATGATCCAGGAAGATGCCGACGTCCAGGTAGTCGTCAAAGTTGACGGCAAAGGTAAGGCCGCCTTCCTCGATGAGCGGCAGGCGACGGCGCGCAATGTTGGCGCGCTCGCCCGAGCCGCCCTTGCCGGCGCCCTGCTTACCGTACTGCGAACCGCCGCGCGAACGTATGCGGGCTTTGGCGTGCACGTGCTCGGCTGGAACATCCAAGATGAGCGGCGCGATGGCCAAGATATCGAGCATGCGGGCCTGGGCCAGCGCAGGATCGATGGTCTTGGGTGCGGCGTACTCGGCGATGACGAGCCAGCGGCCCGGCGTCTGCGAGCAGCCCTCGTACAGGTCGATGGCGGCGGAGTAGTCGGGCAGGTCGGCATCGTAGACGCGGTAGCAGCTCACGCCCTCACGCTTTGCCCACTTGCGGCGCAGGCGGGCGTTCTTGCGCAGACGGTTGGCGAACTGCTCGGACTCGGGAATGAGCACGGGCAGCGGCTTGCCGTCGCCCAAATCGAGCGTGGCGGCAGGTTCGGGCATGGGGGTGTCGGCGGCTTCGTCTTGGGCGTCCGCGGTCTGCTCCTCGGCATCCGCGCTAGTCGCAGCTTCAAATGCTGCGGCGGCGTGGTCGAGCGAGAGCCAAACCTCAATAGTCGCCTCTTCGTTGTTGGGCATGACGGCGATGGAGCGCGCGGGCTCGGCATGGAGCGCGCGGGCCATAAGTCCGTCGCGGGTGAGCGCGGCGACCGGTGCGGCGGTAAGCTCGGGCGCGCGGTGCAGCTCGCCGACCAGCGTCATGGCGTCGTGCATGAGCGAAAGCGGGGTCTCGGTGGTGTCTGCGACCACGGCGGCGCCGGCGACAGCGTCCGCATGGTCCAGCACGGTGGCGGGCTTGGCGGCGCAAAAGTCGACAAAGCGCTTGTAGCCGGCACACTTGACCATGCGCTCGGCGGTCTTGCGCGCGGCGGGGTCAACATCCACGGCAACGATGCGCGCCTGGCGCTCGCGTGTCGCCGTCTCGCGCTCGCGCGCCTCGGCAAGCAGCTGCTCCCATAGGGCGGCGTCGTGCAGCTGCCAGCCCTCAAAGCCCCAGCGCTCGCGTGCGGCACCCGGAGCGCGGTCGGTAAGAATGTTCACGGCCTCAAGCAGCAGGCCGCCGCCGGCGCACGAGGCGTCGATCAGCGTGGGCAGGGCCTCGTTTTCGTAGTCGTCGGCCGTCAGCTTGCGCTCGCACAGTGCGGTCCAGTCGACCTGCGCCAGCACCAGGGCGGCGTAGTCGGGGCGCAGCACGTGAGTGCCCTCGCCGGCACGAGTCGCGGCGGGCGGCAGGCGCTTGAACAGCGGGTCGCCCGAAAGGTCTAGGCTTATGCTCGCGCGGCGCTGACGCAGCGAAAGCAGTAGGTGAACGTCGGGATCGGCGGCGTCGACATCGGCGCGACGGCCCGTGGTTTCGGCCAGGCGGTCGCACAGCGCGTCTTTGGCGCGCAGGGCCGAGAAGCGCGTGTTGCGCAGCTGCTCGGTCACGCCGCGGGCGGTAATGGCGATGGTGGCGCCGGGGCGGACGATGCTCTCCCAGGCGATGTCGTAAACGCTATCGTACAGTTCATCGGCATTCTGCGCCTCAAAGCGCCCGAGCACCACGAACACGCGGCTCGCCAGGCGCGACCACAGACAGGCGCGGTAGCCTTCTTCGAGCTCGCCCTCAAATGCAGCGCGGCCCTTCAGCCGGCGAACATGCGAAAGTCCGAGGCGTTTAAGCTCATCGGCGAGTGCGGACTCAAAGCCCTCGGGGCAGCTTGCGTAAAATTCCATGGGTGACCTCTCTGGTTGTGTCGCTCCATTATATGATGGAAGCTTCGTTTGCCATCGCCCTCGAAAGGAACCCATATGATTGATGCGTGCCCCGATTCCGCTGTACTGTTTTTTGACGTGGACGGCACGCTGACGTCGTTCGATCCCGACAGCATGACCGATAAGGACTTTTCGGCGGTGCGCCCCTCGCAGACGGTCATTGAGGCGTTTCATCGCCTGCACGATGCGGGGCACAAGGCGTTTATCTGCACAGGACGCCCCTTGTGGCTGATTGCCGATGGTCTGCGTGAGCTCGAACCTGCGGGTATCGTGGCCATGGCGGGGGCGACGCTCGAGGTTGAGGGCCGTGTGGTGCATGAGGATTGCTTTGAAGAGGACATTGTCGAGGAGCTTGCGCGTCGCGTTGTGGACGCCGGCATTGAGGTCTTTTTTGAGGCCAACGCTGCGACTTTTGCACTAGAGCCCGCGGGTGTTGAACGGTCGTCTCTGATCGGCACGCATGTGGTGCATAGCGCCGAGGAAATGCGCATCGACGGCCGCCTGCGTGTGGGCAAGGTGTGCCTTAACGAGCCCGGCTTGGCTCGCGTGGCCAATGACGACGGCTTTATCGAACGCAACTTTGAGCTGTGCAACACCGGCGGCCAGAATCGCGAGCTGAGTCCCAAGGGCATTGACAAGGGCGTGGGCGTGGCGCGAGCGCTTGAGTATCTGGGGCGCGCCGGCAACGCGCGCACCTTTGGCTTTGGCGATTCGGGCAACGACCTGGGCATGCTTGCCGCCGTCGAAACGGCTGTTGCCATGGGCAACGCCATGCCCGAGGTCAAGGCGGTCGCCGACTACGTGACCGACGACGTCGCACACGACGGCACCGTCACCGCCATGCGCCACTTTGGGTTGATTTAATAAATGGCCGGGTCGCCCGCAGTGGGGGCGACCC
>ERZ772816.277-NODE-277-length-59688-cov-26.332014_pt1 | contig 59688 bp, 47 predicted proteins | sample MGYA00511359_ERZ772816 | MGnify/ENA primary metagenome ERZ772816 (study PRJEB29015, sample SAMEA2737710) | human gut metagenome | biome: human gut; feature: human-associated habitat; material: faeces | place: China | collected 2012 ...
CGGACAGCACTATGGAATCAGCCGCCATCGATTACGCCATGAAAGCGCTCTATCTGGTGCTCATGTTGTCGATGCCGCCCATCATCGTGGCCTCGCTCATCGGCATCCTGTTGAGCCTCATTCAGGCGATCACCCAGTTGCAGGAACAGACGCTGACCTTCGGCGTCAAGCTGCTGGCCGTGGTCCTGACCCTCTTCATCATGGGGGGCTGGCTCAGCGGCGAAATTCTCCGTTACGCCGACGATATTTTCAGCCGTTTTTATATGATACGCTGATTGGGCGAGGGCCGGGGAAAGCCCGGGACGAAGAATACGGCAAGAACACGAGGAGGCCAACGGCATCGCCGGACGGCACGTTGCAGAGCGGCCGGCATCCTCCACGGAGGCTTCATTTGGATTATCAGGCACTGTTCAACGAACTGCACCTTTTCGAGCAACTGCTGGCGCTGCTGGTGGGGATGCCCCGGCTGTTCATGCTCGTGCAGGTGGCCCCGTTCATGGGCGGGAACATCCTCACGGGGCAGTTGCGGACCACCGTGGTTTTTGCCTGTTATCTCATACTGCACCCCGCCATCGTCGCCAGCCTCCCCGAAACGCAGGGCCTCTCCCCCTCCACGTTCGCCCTGTACGGGGCCATCCTTGTCAAAGAAACGCTCATCGGGATGCTTCTCGGCTACCTGTCCGGCATGTTGTTCTGGACCATCCAGTGCGCGGGCTTCTTCATCGACAACCAGCGCGGCGCGTCCATGGCGGAAGGGGCCGATCCGCTGTCCGGCGAACAGACTTCGCCGCTCGGCTCGTTCTTTTTCCAGAGCGCCGTCTACCTGTTTTTTTCCACCGGCGCATTCCTCGCCCTGCTTGGCGTGGTTTACGCCTCTTACGAAATCTGGCCGGTCACGCAGCTCATCCCGCTCAGCGTGTTTAAGGACATCAACCTGCCGTTGTTCTTCGCCGGGCGCGTGAGCTGGCTTCTGCTCATGATGCTTCTGCTTTCCGGCCCCATCGTGGTGGCCTGCCTGCTCACCGACGTTTCGCTCGGGCTCATCAACCGCTTCGCTTCGCAGCTCAACGTGTACGTGCTTGCCATGCCCATCAAGAGCGGCGTCGCGGCTTTTCTGATGCTGTTCTATTTCATGATGCTGCTGTCGAACGCGACAGGATTGTTCGATGGGGTCAAGGCCGATTTCGAGCAGCTCAGGAGGCTGTTGCCGTGAGCGACAAAACCGAACAGCCAACACCGAAACGCCTCCGCGAATCGCGCGAGAAAGGGGATGTGTGCAAAAGCCAGGACGTGCCGTCGGCCCTGACCGTGCTCGCCTTGTCCGTCTACATTGTCGTGATGGGGGGGCAGCTGCTGGAATCGCTGCTGGCGATGATGGAGCTTCCCATGAAGCTGCTGTCCACGCCCTACGCCGAGGCCGCGCCGCGCGCCGCCGAAGCCACGTTCCACATAGCTGTTTCTATCGTCGCCCCGCTCGTCGGCCTCGTCATGGCCGTGGCCCTCGTCGCCAACCTCGGACAGGTGGGTATACTGTTCGCCTTCAAGGGAGCCATGCCCAAGCTCGAAAACGTAAGCCCGTCCAAATGGTTCCAGAAGGTTTTCTCCATGAAGAACCTTGTGGAGTTCCTCAAGAACATCATCAAGGTGACGGTGCTCGGCGTTACGGTCTGGGTTGTCATGCGGGATCATCTGCCGACGCTGTTCGCCATCCAGCGGGGGACGATCTGGACCATGTGGGAAGTCCTCGGGATGGCTGTCAAAGACCTGTTGCTCATGGCGGCGGGCGTCTTCTGCGTCATCGCCGCCGTGGACTATCTTTTTCAGAAATGGCAGTACACCAAGAACCATATGATGTCTAAAGATGAAGTCAAACGGGAGTACAAGGAGATGGAGGGCGACCCGCAGGTGAAGGGCAAGCGCAAACAGCTCCATCAGGAAATGCTCTCCCAAAACGCGCTGGGCAACGTGCGCAAAGCGAAGGTGCTCGTGACCAACCCGACCCATTACGCCGTGGCGCTGGATTACGAAAAAGACAGGACGCCGCTCCCGGTTATCCTTGCCAAGGGCGAAGGGTTCCTCGCCCAGCGCATGATACGAGTGGCGCAGGAAGAAGGCATCCCGATCATGCGGAATGTGCCGCTGGCCCGCAGCCTTTTTGAAAACGGGACGGAAAACGCCTACATCCCCAAGGATCTCATTGGCCCGGTGGCCGAAGTACTGCGCTGGGTGCAGTCCCTCCAGCGGCAATGACGAACGCACAGGAAACGAACGTGAAGCAAGAACCTCTCTCCGAACAGGCGTTTCTGGATACCCTGATCAACCTTTGCGACGATCTGGCTTGGGGCCGCCCCGCCAGCGAGGACAGGCTGTTCGCCCTCACCAAGGAAGGCGCGGGCCCAAAGAATTATGTCCGGCTCGCGGAAGCCTTCGGTATGATGCTGGTCAAGGTGGAAAGCCGGGAGTACCACCGCTCACAGCTCATTGCGGATCTGAAAACCCGCAACGCCGAGCTGGAGGAAGCGCACAGGCTCCTCGCCGAGCGCAACACGCATCTGATGCGGACCATTCAGGAAAACTACCAGACCAAGAAGATCGTGGGCCAATGCGAGGCCATGCGGAAGGTCATTCAGCTTGCCCTGACCATCGCCCGCCGCCCCATCAATACGCTTATCCTCGGCCCCACCGGGGCTGGGAAAGAAGTCATCGCCAAGGCGATCCATTTCAACTCGCCCCGGCGCGAAGGGCCGTTCGTAGCGGTCAACTGCACGGCCATCCCCGACTCGCTGTTTGAAAGCGAGATGTTCGGCATCGAAAAAGGCATCGCCACGGGCGTCAACGCGCGTAAGGGCCTCATTGAGGAAGCTTCGGGGGGCACGTTGTTTCTCGACGAGCTGGCGGACATGACCTTGCCCAATCAGGCCAAGCTGCTCCGGGTTTTGGAGGAGCGCGAAGTCCTGCGCGTGGGCAGTTCCAAACCCGTGAGCGTGGACATCAAGCTCATCGCCGCCACCAATGCCAATCTGGAAGAAGCCGTCCGCAAGGGCAACTTTCGGGAAGATCTCTATTACCGCATCAATGTGGCGGAAATCAGGGTTCCTCCCCTGCGAGATCGCGGAGATGACATCCTTTTGCTGGCACAGCTTTTTCTTGAGCGCCATTGCGCCTATATGGGACGGCCCCGGCTTTCGCTCTCTCCCGCCGTGTGCAGGCAGCTTCTGCAATACGGCTGGCCCGGTAATGTACGTGAATTGAATAACGAAATGGAACGCGCCGCCTCTCTGACGATCGGCAACCGTGTGGAGCTTTCCGATCTCTCCACGCGTATCGTGCCGGATGAAGTCAGATGCCACCTTCTCGAGACGGAACCGCTCATCAGCCGGGATGGGGCAGATACCCCTCGGGAGGAAACGCCAACGGCGCAGAACTACAACCTGCAAGAAATGGAGCGCAAACTCATCCTTGATGTGCTGAACAAAACCGGCGGCAACAAGAGCAAGGCCGCGGAACTGCTTGGCATCACACGGGAAGGGCTCCGGAAAAAACTCCTGCGCATGGGCATCAACGACAAAGAACTCCCCCACGATGACGGCAAGGCTTGACATTCACCGGCCAGAACACCTAAAACAACACGTCCCTAACGCGCGCCCGTAGCTCAGTCGGATAGAGCGACAGCCTCCTAAGCTGTAGGCCACAAGTTCGATTCTTGTCGGGCGCACCAGAAAATTCAGCCTCTTAGAGAGATACTCTAAGGGGCTTTTTTTTTGCAAGCCCTTTTATCCCGCTCTTATCCCGCTATATTAGATGAACCAATGGGAAATTTTCAGATAGATTGGGAAGATTCATCTTTCTTTTTTCTGTCCGCTGCCCGTACAGGATGAGGTTTTGAAACAAAAAAAATACGGTGGAGGCTGAAAAATCAGCCTCCACCTTTTTTACTCGTCCATTTCATCCGCTATAGCGGTCAAAATCGCAATCACCACAGGTATCCATTTTCCGAGACTCATATCTTTTCCTTCCTATCTGGCTATGAAACGGGACAAACGGCACTGGCGTGCAGTTCCGCAGTCCCACTCGATATGTTTTCCGAGACACAGCGGCATCCTCGTCAGAAGCCCCAATCGGTACAGTCGGCAGGTATCCGTCATGCGTTCCTCCTCAAGGCCCCTTCGAGCAGTCCGAACAGTGCCGGAGCAAGCTGTGGAAACGTCTCAATGACGCGGCTGGCATGAGGCAGCAAGTTGCGATGTTCGAACACATGATGCCGAGTCCGTAACATCTGTTTGTTCGGAACACCATTGCAGGATGGCCTGTTCCGGCGCATATCGGATTTTCCTGGCGGAAGAGGATTGATGCTGTCTGCAAGATAGTCAGGTCTCGCCCTTACGGAGTCATTTTTCTTGAAAAATTCCGTCATGGAACTGTTCAGCACCTCAGCTATTTCCCCGATTCGGTTGAACCTAGAAGCAACGTATCCGTTCCAGATACGCCCAGTATATCATATCAAATAACTAGTAAATATAATTGGCTCTATATAGCAATATTTGTACATGAGCAGTCCTTGATTTCGATATTTTTATTTACACACGTAACTATTCGTGTTATTATATTAAACTGAAATCAATTATAAAAAATTATTAATATTTTCTCAAATAAGAAAATAGGGGTAACCTTGGGAATATTTTATTCCTCGTCTCGCTGATAAAACAAGCGACAATATATCATTAAATATTTTATACATTTTTTTCAAATAATTATGGAATATTCATTCATGCATAAAATAGTTGTTCCTAACACAATTCTTATTGTCGATGATGATGAAATGAACCGTGATGTGTTGGGAAATATTTTTTCTGCGTCTCATGCGGAGTGAACCGGCCCGCCAGTGGCTCTCCCTTTGGGAGAGCTGTCACCGAAGGTGACTGAGAGGGCTACTTTTATTATACCTACGAAACCAGTTCCGCGTCAACCTGTTCCAAATCGAGTTTGAGCAGTTTGGAGACGCCGTCCTCCTGCATGGTGACGCCGTAGAGGACGTTGGCGGCCTCCATGGTGCCGCGGCGGTGGGTGATGACGATGAACTGGGTCTTGTCGCTCACCCGGCGCAGATACTGCGCAAAGCGGACGACATTGGCGTCATCCAGCGCGGCCTCGATCTCGTCGAGGATGCAGAAGGGCGCGGGGTTGACGGCGAGGATGGCGAAATAGATGCTGATGGCCACCAGCGCCTGCTCGCCGCCGGACAGGGCTTCCAGATTCTTGATGACCTTGCCCGGCGGGGCCACCCGGATGCCGATGCCGCAGGAGAGCACGTCGCTCTCATCTTCCAGCACAAGGCTGGCCTCGCCGCCGCCGAACAGCTCGGTAAAGACGCGGCCAAAGTTCTCGTTGATGGCCCGGAAGCTGTCGGTGAAGATGTCTTTCATCTGGCCCGACAGGCTGGTGATCATCCTGATCAGCTCGTTCCTGCTGCCCTCGACGTCCTCCACCTGAGCGCGGAGGGTGTCGTAGCGGGCCTTGACCTCCTGATACTCCTCGATGGCGCTGACATTGACGTTGCCCAGAGCGCGTATCTTTCCCCGCAGGTCGGCCACCTGCGCCCGGAGGACGTTCACGTTCTCGAACTCCACGCAGAGCTCTTCGGCCTGAGAGAGGGTCAGCTGATACTCGTCCCAGAGCTTCGCGGCCATCTGGTCGTATTCGCCCTCGGCGGCGGCTTTCCGCTCCGCCAGACGGGCCATCTCGCGGCCCGTCTCTTCCCGCTCATCGGCGGCGGCGCGGCCTTTTGCAAGAGCCTCCGTCTCGTCCTTCTGGCAGAGCAGGCGCTTCTCGGTGTCCTCGCGGATCTCGGCCTCTTTTGCCGCGATGAGCGCGGTGCTGTCGGTCTTGGCCCGGCGGATGGCCTCGATTTCTTCCTGACAGGCCCCGCTGCGGGCGGCGAGGGCGGTGAGGCTCTCTTCCAGCGCGGCGCGGCGGCTCTCAGCGTCTCTGGCCTGTTTTTCCAGCGCTTCGATCTGGCTGCGGGCCAGCTCGGCGTCCTTCTGACGGGCCAGCTGCTCCATCCGCTTGGCGCTCAGGCGCTCGGCGAGGCTCCGCTGCTGTGCAAGGAAGGCGTCGTCGCCCTCGGCGATGCGTTCCAGCTCGGCCGTCCGCGTCTCGATGTCGGCGGCAAGGGCTTCTTCCTGCTTTGCGGCGTCTTCGGCACGGGCGCGGGCGGCGTCCAACTGGGCTTTCCGCCGCTCCATCTCATCCTGACGCCCGGCGAGCGCTGCTTCCGACTGCTCCACAGCCGCCTCGAGGCGTTTCTGTTCGGCCTCGGCGCGGATGCGGTCATTGGCCGCCGTAATGATCTCGCTCTCGGTGGCGGTCAGCTCTGCGGCCAGCGCATCCACCTGTGTTTTCAGCTCGTCGGTGCGGTCCTGCGCCGCGAGGCAGTCCTTCTGGAGTTTGGCGGCCCTGACGCGCAGCTCTTCCATCTCCTGCTTGCGGGTGAACAGGCCCGCCGACCGCTGGACGCTGCCGCCGGTGAAGCTGCCGCCCGCGTTGATGACCTGACCGTCCAGCGTGACCACCTTGTTGTGGTAGCCCAGCTCCCGGGCCACACGGGAGGCTTCGTTGATGTCGTCCACCACCACGATGCGGCCCAGCAGATTCGACACGATGTTCGCATAGCGGGGGTCGGCCTTGACGAGGCTGGACGCCAGCCGGGCCGAACCGGAGAGATTCCCCCGGAAAAAGCCGGGCTGGACGGTGTCCAGCGGCAGGAAGGTGGCGCGGCCCGCGTTCTCGCTGCGGAGCAGGGCGATGCCGGCCTTGGCGGCGGCTTCGTTCTCTGCCACGATGTTCTGCAGCGCACCGCCCAATGCCGTTTCAATGGCGACTTCCCGCCCCGGCTCGACGCTCAAAATCGACGACACCGGCCCGATGATGCCCCGCAGGCGGCGGGCCGACGCGGCCCGCATGATCGTCTTGACCGAGTTCTGGTAGCCGTCCATGTTCTTTTCCAGCTCTTTCAGCACGCCGAGGCGCTGACGGGCGGCATCCAGTTCACGGCCAAGCTTCTGCTCGGCGGCATCGGCCTCATTGAGGGCGGTGCGGCGGCCTTTCAGCTTGAGCTCCACGCCGGCCTTCACATTTGCCAGCTGCTTTTCGTTCTCGGCCAGCATCTTCCGGTACTCGATGGTATCGGCAAGATCCTGCTTTGCCTCGTCCCGCTGGGCCTCGAGGGCCTCAGTGTTCTCGGCAAGGGTGGGCAGCTGCTCCTGCGCGGCCTGAGCGGCGGCTTCGGCGGCGGCTCTCGCCACCTGTGCCTCGGTACGCTTCGCCGTCAGGTCAGCCACCTCAGCCCGCAGGATGTCCCGGCGGGCGCCGCTGGCGTTGTTCTCGCTGGTCAGACGCAGCAGTTCTGCGTCCAGCTCGGCCAGCTCTGCGGCCAGCTTCTCCCCTGCCGCTGCCATGGACCGGGCCACGGCGCGGTGGCGTTCCAGCGCGGCGGCAGCCTCGGTGCTGTCCTGCTCGCCTGCGGCGATGTCCTCCCGCAGTGCGGCGGCGCTCTCCTCGTTGCGGGCGATGTCGTTTTCCAGCACGGCGATGCGGCTGTCGCTGCCGGAAAGCTCTTCTGTGATGCTGCGAATATCCCCATTCAGGCGCTCGACGGCAATGGTCAGCTGCTGTGCCTGCATACGGATCTTCTCAGCCTCGGCCTCGGCGGCTCTGGCCTCCCGGTCAAACCGCTCATACTCGGCCTGAGCGGTCTCATAGTCCCGCACCTGACGGCGGACGGCCTCCCGGGCGCGGTGGACGCCGTCGGTCCAGAGGGTGACTTCCAGCGTCTTCCGCCGGGCGCTGAGCTCGAGAAAGCGCTGGGCCTTCTTGCTCTCTTTTTCCAGCGGGCCGACCCGGGCTTCCAGCTCGTCGAGGATGTCCCGCAGACGCTCGAGGTTCTCTGCCGCCGCGGCCAGACGCCGCTCCGCCTCGTTTTTGCGGTAGCGGTACTTGGCGATGCCGCAGGCTTCCTCGAAAATTTCGCGGCGCTCGCTGCTTTTTGCGGCGACGATCTCCGCGATGCGGCCCTGTCCGATGACGGAGTAGCCGTCCCGGCCGATGCCGGTGTCCAGAAGCAGCTCGTAGATGTCCTTGAGGCGGCAGAGCTGGCCGTTGATGGTGTACTCGCTCTCGCCGGAGCGGTAGTATTTGCGGCCGATGACGGCTTCGTCGGCGTCGATGTCCAGCGTGTGGGCGCTGTTGTCCAGCGTCAGGCGCACCATGGCAAAGCCCATGGCTCCCCGGCGGCGGGTGCCGCCGAAGATGACGTCCTCCATCTTTCCGGCAGCGCGAAGCTGGCGGGAACTGGTCTCGCCCAGCACCCACCGCACCGCGTCCGACAGATTGGACTTGCCCGAGCCGTTGGGGCCGACGACGCCGGTGACGCCCTCGTCGAAGCGTATCTTGACCTTATCGGGGAAACTCTTGAAACCTTGAATTTCCAGTTCCTTGAACACCATGTTACTTTTCCTTGATGACGCCCAGCAGTTTCAGGGCCTCGCGGGCGGCGTGCTGCTCCGCCATTTTCTTGCTGCGGCCCTCGCCCCGGGCCACGCAGTCCGAGTTGAACCGGACAGCCACCACAAAGTGCTTGTTGTGGTCGGGGCCGGTCTCCTGCTCCACCACATAGCTCAGCTTCTCTTCGGGGTTCTGCTGGACGATCTCCTGCAGGCGGGTCTTGTAGTCGGCCTCGGCGTGCTTGCCCTCGGTGATGAAGGGCAGGATGAAGTTCTTTGCCACCTCCATGCCGCCGTCGAGGTAGAGGGCGGCGATGAGGGCTTCAAAGGCGTCCGACACGACGCTGGGGCGGGTGCGGCCGCCGCAGTGCTCTTCGCCCCGGCCCAGACGCAGGTAATCGCCGAGATTGATCTCCTGAGCGAACTGGAACAGTGCGCCCTCGCTGACGAGGCTGGAGCGGATGCGGGTCAGATCGCCCTCGGGGCGGTCGGCATAGGCGTGGAACAGGTAGTCCGCCGAGACGATCTGCAGCACGCTGTCGCCCAGAAACTCAAGCCGTTCGTTGTGCTTGACGGGCGGGCGGGTCTCGTTGGCGTAGCTGGTGTGGGTGAGCGCCGTTTCCAGCAGCTCCGGGTGCTTGAACTTGTAACCAATAATTGTTTCCAACTGATGGCTCATGTTTTTTTACTCCCTTTTGCGATGTTATTCCTTGGTGGTGTTCAGTTCATCCAGTGCGCTCTGCATGGTGCCGCACAGATCGTTCTCCACGCAGATCTTAGCCTGCCGGATGGCGTTCTTGATGCCCTTGGCCTTGGAGGAGCCGTGCGCCTTGATGACCGGCTGCTTTGCGCCCAGGAAGGGTGCGCCGCCGTACTCCTCGCTGTCCATCTGGTGCTTGAGGTCGGACACGCTGTCCTTCAGCAGCAGATAGGCCAGCTTGCCGCCCAGGTTCTTGAGGAACATTCCCTTGAGCATCCCCAGCAGCATCTTGGCGACGCCCTCGGTGAGCTTGAGGATGACGTTGCCGGTGAAGCCGTCGCAGACGACCACGTCCACATCGCCGTTCGGTACGTCACGGGGCTCGATGTTGCCCACAAAGCGGATGCCCGGGATGGTCTTGAGCAGCTGATGGGCTTCTCTGAGCATCGGGGTACCCTTGCTCTCCTCGGCGCCGTTGTTGGCCAGCGCCACGCTGGGGGAGGTGCGGCCCTCCACTTTGTTCACGTAGCAGCTGCCCATGACGGCGAAAGCGGCCAGCATCTCGGGGCGGCACTCGACATTCGCACCGCAGTCCAGCAGCAGATACGCCTTGTTCTTTGCCGGCACCATGGTGGCCAGCGCCGGGCGCTTGATGCCCCGCAGGGTGCGGACGATGAGGCTTGCGCCCACATGGAGCGCGCCGGTGCTGCCGGCGGAGACGAAGGCGTCGCCTTTGCCCTCTTTGAGCATATTCAGGCCCACGACGATGGAGGAATCCTTCTTCGTGCGGATGGCCCTGGCCGGCTCGTCGCACATCTCGATGGCCTCAGTGCAGTTCACCAGCTCGATGCCGTCCAGAGAGATGTTGTTGTCGGCGGCGGTCTTGCGGACAAGGGCCTCGTCGCCCACGCCGATGAGCTGGACGCCGTATTCCTTCACGGCAGCAGCCGCGCCTTCCAGCACGGCCAGGGGGGCGTTGTCGCCACCCATCATATCTACGATGATCTTCATAGGTTTTGTCTCCCTTCTTGGGGGATAACCTCTCCGTCACGCCTGCGGCGTGCCACCTCCCCTACCGAGGGGAGGCCTTGGCATTCCGGAAAGCTTTTCCTCTTCGCCAGAGGCTCCCCTCGGTAGGGGAGCTGTCGAGCGAAGCGAGACTGAGAGGTTGTCCATTTTACAGAGAAGTTTCCTCCAGCCACTGCTGGAAGCTGGCCACAGCCCGTTCGGCCACGGCCATGTAACGCAGGCGCTTGTCGCGGGGGCGCTGGTCCTCCGGCAGCGGGGGCAGGATGCCCATGTTCGCGCCCATGGGCTGGAAATGCTTGTTCTCGGTGGTGAGATACTGGATGAGCGCACCGCACATGGTGTCGATGGGCGGTGCGGGCAGCTCTTTGCCCTCGAGACGGGCGTAAATGTTCCGCGCCGCCAGCAGGCCGCAGGCCGCGCTCTCCATATAGCCCTCGAAGCCGGTGATCTGGCCTGCAAAGAAGACGTTGGGGTGCTCTTTGAGGCAGAGCCCTGCGCTCAGCACCCGGGGTGCGTCGAGGAAGGTGTTGCGGTGCATGACGCCGTACCGGACAAACTCGGCGTTCTCGAGGCCGGGGATCATGCTGAACACCCGCTTCTGCTCGCCCCATTTCAGGTTTGTCTGGAAACCCACGATGTTATACAGGGTCCGCTCCTTATTTTCGGCCCGGAGCTGGACGTTGGCCCAGGGGCGGTGGCCGGTGCGGGGGTCGATGAGGCCCACCGGGCGCAGGGGGCCGAACCGCATGGTGTCGGCACCCCGGGCGGCCATGATCTCGATGGGCATACAGCCCTCGTAGACCGTGACGGTGTCGGCCTTCTTGCCGTGGGCATCGGGGTCGGGCTGTGCGCCCTGCTCTGCGCCCGCGTCGAACTCATGGAGCGGAGCTCGCTCCGCCGAGGCCAGCGCGGCGTGGAATGCCTCGTACTCGGCCTTGTTGAAGGGACAGTTGAGGTAGTCGGCCTCGCCCCGGTCGTAACGGGAGGCGGCAAACACCTTCTCATAGTCGAGGCTCTCCGCCGTCACGATGGGGGCCACTGCGTCGTAGAAGTGGAGGCGCTCGTCGCCGGTCAGGCGGCCGATCTCGTCCGCCAGCGCACCGTCGGTCAGGGGGCCGGTGGCCACGAGGATGGGGGCGCTCTCGTCGATGTGCTCCACCCGCTCCCGGTGAACGGTGATGTTCGGCTCAGCCTCCACCATCCGGGTCACTTCGGCGCTGAAGGTGTCGCGGTCCACAGCCAGCGCACCGCCTGCGGCCACGCGGGCCGCCTCGGCGGCGTTCAGGAGCTGACTGCCCATCCGGCGCATCTCCTCTTTCAGCAGGCCGGAGGCGGAGTCCAGACGTTCGGCTTTCAGGCTGTTGGAGCAGATGAGCTCCGCGAAGCCCTCGCTCTTGTGGGCCGGGGAGAAGTGAGTGGGCTTCTGCTCATAGAGCTCCACCTGCACGCCTTTGCCCGCCAGCCAGAGGGCCGCTTCGCAGCCCGCCAGACCGGCACCTAAAACAGTAACTTTATAGTTGCTCATTTAATATCCCTTTCATCTTACTTCAAGCCCGAGGCAGTCAGCGGAGACTTTCCCGCCCTGCCAAGGGCTCCCCTCGATAGGGGAGCTGTCTGCGAAGCAGACTGAGAGGTTTACTCCTTATTTAGTCTTTCTTCGGCACCGGCATCTCAAAGTCGCAGCCCTCTTTTGCGCAGTAGAGCTTGGAGCCCTTGCGGAACAGGGTGGAGCCGCACTTCTCGCACTTGACGGCCACCGGCATATCCCAGGTCATGAAGTCGCAGTCGGGGTAGCGCTCACAGCCGTAGTAGATGCGGCCCTTGGCGCTCTTGCGCTCCAGCATACGGCCCTTGCCGCACTTGGGGCAGATGCCGCCGGTGTCCTTCACGAGGCGCTTGGTGCCGCGGCACTCGGGGAAGCCGCTGCAGGCCAGGAACTTGCCGTACTTGCCCACCTTGATGACCATGGGACGGCCGCAGAGGTCGCAGACCTCGCTGGACGGCTCGTCCGGCACCTTGACCTTCTTGCCTTCCATGTTCTTCTCGGCCTGCTCGAGGCTGGCGGCGAAGCCCTTGTAGAAGTCGTCCACGGTCTTGTGCCAGTCCGTCTTGCCGCTCTCAACCTTATCGAGGTTCTTCTCCATCTCTGCCGAGAAGTCCACGTCCACGATGTGGGGGAACTGCTCCAGCATCAGGCCGTCCACGGCCCGGCCCAGCAGGGTGGGCTTGAGCTTCTTCTGCTCCCGCTCCACATAGCCGCGGTCGATGATGGTGGTGATGATGGGGGCGTAGGTGGAGGGGCGGCCGATGCCGTTCTCCTCCAGCGCCTTGATGAGGGTGGCTTCGGTGTAGCGGGCGGGGGGCTGGGTGAACTTCTGCTCACTCTTCAGCTCCCGCAGCTTGAGCACCTGACCCTCCTCGAGGGGAGGAAGGCTGGTCTCTTTCTTTTCCTTCTCGTCGGTGGCCTCTTCGTACAGGGCGGTGAAACCGTCGAAAGTGACTGTGTAGCCGCTTGCCTTGAAGCGGTAGCCGCCGGCATAGACGGTGACGGACACGGTGTCCTGCTGGCAGTCCGCCATCTGGCTGGCCATGAAGCGGCTCCAGATCATCCGGTAGAGCTTGGCGGTATCGCCGCTGATGCTCTTGTCCACCTCGTCGGGGGTCAGGCCCGGCACAGAGGGACGGATGGCCTCATGGGCGTCCTGCGCTGCCGTGGCGCTCTTGGTCTTCCAGGTGCGCTTGTAGGGGCAGATATAGCTCTCGCCGTAGGCCCCGGCGATGTACTCTCTGGCAGCTGCCACAGCCTCGTCGGAGATGCGGAGGCTGTCGGTACGCATATAGGTGATGAGGCCCATGGTGCCGTGGCCGGCGATGTCCACGCCTTCGTACAGGGTCTGGGCAGCCCGCATGGTGCGGGTGGCCGTGAAGCCCAGACGGCGGGATGCCTCCTGCTGCAGGGTACTGGTGATGAAGGCCGGGGTGGGCTGCTTCGCGCGCTTGCCCTTTTTCAGTTCGCCCACGGTGTACTCGGCCCCCTCGAGGCCCTTTTCGATGGCGCGGGCCTCGGCCTCAGAGTGCGGCAGGAGCTTTTTTCCCTTGGCGTCGGAGGCCAGACGGGCCGTGAAGCTCTTCCGGCCCACGCCCAGGGTGGCGTCCACGTTCCAGTATTCCTCGGGCTTGAAGGCTTCGATCTCCTTCTCGCGGTCGTCGATGATGCGGACGGCCACGCTCTGGACGCGGCCCGCCGACAGGCCGCGCCGGACTTTCCGCCACAGGAAGGGGCTCAGCTTATAGCCCACCAGACGGTCCAGCACACGGCGGGCCTGCTGGGCGTTGAAGAGGTCTTCGTTGATGGCGCGGGGGTGGGCCATACCCTCCTTCACGCCCTTCTTGGTGATCTCATCGAAGGTCACGCGGTTGGGCTCGTGGGGGTCGAGGCCCAGGATGTTGGCCAGATGCCAGCTGATGGCTTCGCCTTCACGGTCCGGGTCGGTCGCCAGCAGCACACCGTCGGAGTGCTTGGCCTTGCTCTTCAGCTCTTTGATGAGCTTTTCCTTGCCTTTGATGCTGATGTATTGCGGCGCATAGTCATGCTCGATGTCGATGCCCAGCTGGGAGGCGGGCAGATCGCGGATGTGGCCCATGCTGGCCGTAACTTCGTAGTCTTTGCCCAGATATTTGCCGATGGTCTTCGCCTTGGCAGGCGACTCCACGATGACGAGTTTTGCCATTACGTTCTTCTCCTATATATAAATCCTCATCAGCCGCTGTGCTCAGGGAAAAGGCGAAGCCCGCCATTTTCCCTGGAAACACTCGTGTGCCGGACTGCCAAGGCCTCCCCTCCGTAGGGGAGGTGGCATCGCGCAGCGATGACGGAGAGGTTATTCCTCTTTAACTTGCGCTTCCTCCGCGCAGAATATACCGTTTGCCCGGCAGGCAGCTCACCCGGCCCGCAAGCTCGAGCTTCATCAGGACGCCCAGCAGCGCCGCCGTGGGCAGACCGCTCTTGACGCCCAGTTCCTCCACGCCCTGCGCCTTTGCGCCGAGACAGGAGAGCACCAGCCGCTCATTTTCACTCAGGGGCCGGGGCGTCTCCCGGGGTGCCGGGGCCGGTCTTGCGGTCTGCAGCCCCAGTGTACCAAATAAATCCGCCGCTGTACAGACCGCTTTTGCGCGTCCGTCCCGCAGAAGGGCATTCGTCCCCGCCGAGGCGGGCGAAAAAATGCTGCCCGGCACGGCGAATACCGGCTTACCGTACCGCTCTGCGTGGCCCACGGTGGACATGGTGCCGCTCTTTTCCTTGGCCTCCACCACCACCAGCGCCCCGGAGAGGGCCGCGATGAGGCGGTTGCGCTGCAAAAAGCCCACAGCACCCACCGGCTCACTTTCGGGCGGGTACTCGCTGATGACGCAGCCCCGCCTCTCGATGGCCCGGCGGAGTTCCCGGTTGGCGGCGGGGTAGGTCCGGTCGATGGGGACGCCCATCACCGCGATGGTGGGGCAGTTCTCCCCTACCGCCGCCCGGTGTCCGGCACTGTCCAGTCCGTCGGCCAGACCGCTCACGATGATGGCCCCCGCCCGGGCGAGGCCCCGCCCGATGTCCTCTACGGCCCGCAGACCGTATTCGGTGGGCTTCCGGGTCCCCACCATTCCCACAGCGGCAGGCTCATTGAGCCAGCGGGGGTCGCCGGTGCAGTAGAGCACCAGCGGCATATCGGAGATGCGGGAGAAGGCCAGCGGATAGTCCGGGTCGTCGTAGGGCAGGATGCGGATGCGCCGGGCCGCGCACCGCCGTGCAAAGGCCCGGTAGTGCTCCGGGGTGTTATCCGGCAGGCAGGCGCGCTGGACGGCGGCAGGTCCGGCAGCGGCGGCGAAGGCGTCGGTGTCCCGGGCCTCCCATGCCTCCTGCGCCCCGCCGAAGGCGTCCAGCACGGCTCCGGCCCGCTGACTGCCCGCGCCCAGCGTCCCCGCCAGCCAGAGCCAGCACAGGAGCGGGTCGGGGGCCGGGTCGGGCGGGAAAAGGCTCAGCTGCCCCTCCCCGGCCCGCGTCACAGGCTCTCCTCCCGGAAATGCCAGAGCAGGATGCTGCCCGCGATGCCGGCGTTCAGGCTCTCGACCCGGTCGGTCATGGGGATGCGGACAGTGCCGGTGCAGGCAGCGATGGTCTCATCGGTGAGGCCCTGACCCTCGCTGCCGATGACGACGCAGACGCCGTCCGGATAGCCGGACGCCGCCGCACTCAGGGGCTGGGACTGGTAGAGGGCGGCGGCAAGGCAGGTGATGCCCTTCTCCCGCAGCAGGGCGATGGCCTCGGGCATCTTCCCCGCCTCGATGACGGGGATGCGCACCGCTGCGCCCATGGAGGCCCGAAGGGTCTTGGGCGCAAAGACGCTGGCGCAGCCGTCGCTGAGCAGCACGCCGTCAAAGCCGAAGGCCGCCGCAGAGCGGAGCAGCGTCCCCACATTGCCGGGGTCCTGCACCCGCTCGAGGGCGAGGTAGCGCCCGCCGGTCTTTACCTCTTCTAAGGTATGCACCGGGGTGCGGAAGACGCCGAACACGCCCTGATGGGTCCCCACGTCGGCCAGCTTATCGGCCACATGGTCTTCCACAAGGTAGTGTTCGCCCGGCAGCTCCGAAAGTTCCGGGCATTTTTCCAGCGCCGACTCGGTGCAGAAGAGGGTCTCCAGCTCTGCGCCCCGGCAAAGCTCGGGGCAGAGCTTCCGCCCCTCGGCCAGAAAGCGGCCCTCGGCCCGGCGGAACGCCCCGCTGGACGCCAGACGGCAGGCGTATTTGACTTTTGCGTTTTCCCGGCTGGTGATCTTCTCCATCCGTCTTTCCTCCAACTACCAAAACATACAAAAAGGACGCCCGCGTATTTGATACGCGCGGGCGTCTTTTTTAAGGTCTATTAGGCGTTCTTCACGGTCTCGACCAGAGCTGCGAAGCTCTTGGGATCGTTGATGGCCATCTCGCTGAGCATCTTGCGGTTCAGCTCGATGCCAGCCTTCTTCAGGCCAGCCATGAAGCTGGAGTAGTTCATGCCCAGAGGACGGACAGCGTTGTTGATGCGGCAGATCCACAGGTTGCGGAACTGGCGCTTCTTCATGCGGCGGCCAGCCAGAGCGTAGTTGCCGCTCTTCATGACCTGCTGCTTAGCCATCTTAAAGTGCTTGCTCTTGCAGCCGTAGAAGCCCTTGGCCAGCTTCAGCATCTTCTTGCGACGTTTGTGAGTCATGGTTGCGCCCTTAATACGTGCCATTTTTTATATCTCCTTTAGTTATCTCAGTAGAATGTGTTTGCCTGCGGCTCGCTCTTAGGCGTAGGGCAGCATGCTCTTGATGGTAGCTGCGTTGGTCTTATCAACGTAGCTGGGCTGACGGTAACCACGGGTCAGCTTGGTGGTCTTCTTGGTCAGGATGTGGCTGCGGAATGCATGGCCGCGCTTGATCTTGCCGTTCTTGGTCAGCTTAAAGCGCTTCTTAGCGCCGGAGTGCGTCTTCAGTTTCATCTTAGCCATTTTAGTATCCTCCTAAAATTAGTCCTTATTGGGTTTCGGGATCAGCAGAATGGACATCGTGCGGCCCTCGAGGACCGGCGGCTTATCCATGCTTGCCTGAGGCAGAGCCTCAGCAAAGCGCTTCAGCACGTCAGCACCGAGTGCGCTGTGCGCCATCTCACGGCCGCGGAAACGGATCGAGGCCTTTACCTTGTGGCCAGCGGCCAGGAACTTGGCCGTCTGGTTCAGCTTGGTGTTGAAGTCGTTGGTGTCAATGTTGAGCGAGAGGCGGGTCTCTTTGACTTCGACCACCTTCTGGTTCTTCTTGGCTTCCTTCTCCTTCTTCTGCTGTTCAAAGCGGTACTTGCCGTAATCCAGCACCTTGCACACAGGCGGGACAGCCTGCGGGGCGATCTTGACCAGATCAAGTCCGGCGTCCTCAGCAGCGCGCATGGCCACCTGAATGCTGACCACGCCCTTCTGCTCGCCGTCGGCTCCGATCAGGCGAACCTCACGGTCACGGATCTGACCGTTGATCTCCAGTTCCTTCGACTTTCCAGCGGTAGCGATAATGAATGCACCTCCAAACAATAGTCCATAGTGTTGCGTTTTTTGGCATAGAAAACGCGGCCGCCCCAGTTTCGGGACAGCCGCGCGAAATTCACTCAAAAGCGCGATTCGGTCTTCAAGACGAATCGGTTCAGGGTATAGCCCGGGGGTCCTTACCCCTCAAGGCGAGCGCGGCACAGGCCGTAGCTGCTTTCTTTACCCGAGTATTTTACCACACCCCGGGGAGGCTGTCAAGCATTTTTATGCGGGAATTTGAAATTTTATGTTTAGGGGCGGCTTCAAGGCTCTCCCTTTGGGAGAGCTGGCGCGAAGCGCCTGAGAGGGCAAGCCCGGCACGACAGAGCCGACACACGGCGATAGGCAGGCTCTTTGTCAGAGCGATCCTATCGCTGTGCCTGTGCTTCTCTGTCAGCGTCCTTGCCCTCTCCGTCACCTTCGGTGACACCTCTCCCAAAGGGAGAGGCTTTGCGCCCTGCTTTCTTATTTATACCTCTATCAGCTCCCCCAGCTCCAGCGAATATATCCCTTTATAAGTCACCCGCCGGGGGGCGAAGCGCTTCTCAATGGCCTTTGCGTAGAGTTCCAGCTGAGCGCGGTAGGCGCGGATGAAGTCGGCAGGGGTCTTGCGGCGGTCCGTCTTGTAGTCCAGAAGCTCGAGGTGGTCGGGGTAGATGAGGACGATGTCCGCGATGCCCTGCACCAGCACCCCGGCATCGGCGGCAGGGCCGTCGGGCAGGGCGCGGCCCTGAGCGGCCATGACCTCGGCGGCGGGCAGCGACGTGATAAAAGCCAGCTCCCGCAGCACATCCTCTGCCCCGCAGATGCGGCGGAACGCCTCGCTGCGCACAAAGCGGAGTATCTTATAGACATCCAGCTTCCCGGCAATGGCGGGGGGCGTGAGCTGCGCCGCCGCCTGACGCTCCCGCTCGGCGCGGACGGCATCCAGAACGGCGTCGTCCTCTGCGTCCCGCACAGCGGCCAGCGCCCCGAAGTCGGCGTGTTCGAGGAAGGCATGGAGAGCCGTACCCATCTCGGCGGCGGTGAGGCCGTCCTTCGAGAGGAAGCCCGGGCGCTCGAGGGTGGTCTGCTCCGCAGCGTGGACGAGGCTGGTCACGCTGACCTTGGCCGGGATGTCCGCCAGCGCTGCCGCCGGATACCGCCAGCCGAAGCCCTGCCGCAGCGTCTCCACAAGGGCCGGGTCGGCCTCGGGCCGGGTCGGCTCTTCCGCCTCGGCGGGGGCTTCTTCGGGCGGGAGGACATCGGCCTGCACCGTAAGGGCGATGGTGCTCCCGGTGTCCGCAAAGGGCAGCTCGAGGTTTCCGGCCAGACGGCGGAGAGGCCCGCCGTTGGGGTGGACGAGGAGCGCCGCCCGCAGCCAGTCGGCGAAGCTGCCCGCCTGAGCGTTCAGGGTCTCCCCCGCCCCGGCGGCGAGGAAGGCGGCGGCTTTGGCAAAGGGGTTGGACGTCCGGCCGATGCCCAGCGGGACCGTCAGGATCAGCTTATCCTGCGCCCGGGTGAGGGCCACATACAAAAGCCGCATCTGCTCGCTCCGCATCTCGGCGGCATGGACCGTGGAGAGGGCGGTGTAGGCCGCCGTCTTATAGGCCCCCTCGCCGCCCTCGGGACGGAGACGGAGGCCCGCGCCCCAGACGCGGTGGAGCAGGACGGGCTGGCGGGTGTCGGCGGCGTTGAACTGCCGGGCCGTGTCGGCCACGAACACCACCGGGAACTGCAAGCCCTTGGAGCGGTGGATGGTCATGATGGTGACGCAGCCGGGCCGCGCCCCGCCGGGGGCAGTCTCCTGCCCGGTGGAGCCCGCCAGCGTGGCCGCATCGATGGCGCGGACGAGGGCCGAGATGCCGCCCGCGCCTGCCCCGGCGCAGAAGGAGGCGAAACGCCGCGCGTCCTCCCGGCGGCGCTGGCCGTTCTCCATGGCACCGAGGGCGGCGAGGTAGCCGGTGGAAACAAAAATTTCTTCCAGCAGTTCCTCCACCGGCACGCTCCGGGCCATCCGGCGCAGGGCCGTCAGACGCTGGTAGAACGCCTGCACCCGGCGGGTGAAATCATCCTCCGCCCCGCTCTGGACGGCCTGTAACACTGCGCCGTAGAGGCTGATGCGGGTGTGCTGATCGGGTGTCTGCGCCCCGGCCCGGAGACGGACGAGGTCGTCGTCCGTAAAGCCGAACATCGGCCCCAGCATGGCGGCTGCGAGGTAGATGTCCTGCGCGGGGTTGTCGATGACCCGCAGCAGGGCGATGAGGGGGCGGATGTGGGGCGCATCCAGCAGGTTCTCCCGGGCGTCGGCGTAGACCGGGATGCCCCGGGCCGTCAGGGCCTCGGCGTAGGCCGGGAAGTCGCCTCTCGCCGCCAGCAGGACACAGCAGTCCTCGTACTGCACCGGGCGGGTGGTGCCGCCGTCCCGCACCGGCTCGCCGGAGGCCACCATCGCCTCGATGCGGCCGGCGATATACTGTGCGTCCGTCTCGGCGGCATCGTCGGGCAGGAAGTGGGCCTCCACACTGCCCTCGTACGCGCCGGGTGCGCCGCAGACGAGGCGCTGTCCGTCGCCGTAGGCCGTGTCGCCCAGAGCAGGCGTCATGAGCCGTTCGAAGATAAAGTTGATGCCCGCCACCACCTGCGGGGCAGAGCGGAAGTTGGCGTCCAGCGCCAGCATGGCGTTCTCGCCGGGCCTGCCGTCTTCGGGCCGGGGGCGGGCCTCGCCGCCGGGCAGGAAGGGCCAGCTCTCCAGCTTTTCCCGGAAGATGCTGGGGTCCGCCTGACGGAAGCGGTAGATGCTCTGCTTTAAGTCGCCCACGAGGAAGAGGTCATCCCCTGCCGGGCTGGCCAGACAGCGGTAAAGGGCGTCCTGCAGGGCGTTCGTGTCCTGATACTCATCCACCATGACGGCGGCGTAGCCCTGCCGGATGCCCTGACACAGCTCGGTGGGCTGGCCGTCGGCGTCCCGCAGGAGCCGCAGGGCCAGATGCTCGAAGTCGCTGAATTCCAACAGCCGCCGCTCCCGCTTCCGGGCCGCAAAGCGGGCGTCAAAGTCCCGCACGGCGGCAAAGAGGGCGCGGAGGCAGGGTTCGGCGGCGCGGCGGTCAAGCTCGGCTTCGTCGAGGCTGCAACTGATGAGGTCTTCGATCTTCTCAAAGAGCTTTGCGGCCTCGTCGGCCCGGGTCTTGACGGCGTCCTTGTGCTCACCGGTAAGCCGCTTTTTCATATTTTTGAGGCCGGGGGCCTGTTCCATGCCGAGGACGTAGGGCGTCAGCCTGTCGTAGAGGGGCGTCCATTCCCCCGCCCCGGCCAGACGCTCCACCTCGCCCAGCAGGGCGGCGGAGTTTTCCAGCCGCTCGAGGGGTTCGGCGAACTTCTCGTTCACTGCCGCCACGGCCTTTTCCTTGGCGGCAGGGGTCTTTTTGCTGGCCTCGGCGTCGGCCTGCGCAGTCACGAAGTCCTCCCTGCAGTCGTTCCGTGCGGCGCAGAGCAGCTCCTTCGCGGCCCGGGCAGAGCGGGCGGCCTCCTGCATCAGAATATCATGCCAGCAGGTGCGGGCAAAGCCGTTCTCGTCCTGCCACGGAGCCAGCATCTCGTCCAGCTTTTTATCGTAGTCCGGCAGGGCGCGGAGGAAGTCATAGACCTGCAAAACAGCCTCCCCCGCCGCCTTGTCGGTGCGGCCCTTGCCGTAGAGGTCGGCGAAGGCGCAGAAGTCCGCATCCTGATAGGCCGCTTCCAGCGTCTCGGAGAGGGCCGCGTTCCGCAGCATCTCCACGCTGCCGGGGTCGGCAGGGGTGAAGTCCGGCGGGATGTCCAGCGCCTGAAAGTGCTTGTGGAGCAGGTCGAGGCAGAAGGCATCGATGGTGCAGATGGGGGCTCTCTGCAGCAGCATCCGCTGGCGGCGGAGGGCCGTATTGCCCGGCTCTGCCTGACTGCGGCGGAGCAGTGCCTGCCCGATGCGGGCGCGGAGCTCTGCGGCGGCGGCGTTGGTGAAGGTGACGATGAGGAGCCGGTCGGCGTCCACGGGATGTTCCGGGTCGGTGATGAGCCGGACGGCCCGCTCCGTCAGGACAGCGGTCTTGCCGCTGCCGGCGGCGGCGCTCACCAGCAGCGCACCGCCCCGGTCGTCGATGGCGGCACGCTGGGCCGGGGTCCATTTTGTCTCGCTCACTGGTCTTCCTCCTTCTTTTTATCTGAATTTTCTGGCGGTTCAAACGGCTTTGCAGGGGCGTCCAGCGCCCGCTCTCCGATGCCCTCCTCATGGCAGCAGATGAAGCCGTAGTCGCACCACCGGCAGGGGCTGCGGCCCGTGACCAGCGGCTCGGCGGCGATGCAGCCGCTGTAGAGCTGTTCGCCCATCCGGGTCACGAGGTCGTCCAGATGGAGCTGGATGCGGGAGAGCTTGGCCTTGTCGGCGCGTTTCTCTTTCTGGTAGGGGCTGGGTACACCGCCCCGGAAGCTGAAGGGCAGATACCGCCCCGTCTCCTCGGCGTCCATGGCGTCGAAGACCTTCTGCTCGTCCCGGACGAGGCCGTCCAGCTTGTATTCCATGCTCCGGGCGGCCTTGCCCCGGGTGGTCGTCTCGGGGGCCGGGTCGGCCAGCAGGTACAGCACACCCGCAGGCTCTGCCCCGGTGAATCGTCCACCGGCGTCCCGGGTCAGGCTGAACAGGTAGAGCAGCATCTGACAGTCGAGGCCGCAGTAGACTTCCCGCAGGTCGAGCTTTTTCGTGCCGGTCTTATAGTCCACCACCCGCACCCAGCGGGTGCCGTCGTCCTCGATCCACTCGTCGGCGCGGTCCACGGTGCCGATGAGCTGCACCGTCCGGCCATCCGAGAGGCGGTAGGTCTGGCCCCGCACGGCGTCCTCGCCGGGGCCGATCTTCAGCTCACAGGCCACCGGTTTGAAGCTGGACTGGCGCTGCTCGTCCCGCAGGTAGCACAGCAGGCCCGTCATGCTCTTTTTGAGGCGGGAGAGCAGATAGGCGAAGCGGGCCGTGTCCTCGGGGAGGTAGCGCTTTGCGTACTCATCTACGAGAAGCCCGGCCAGCGCCGCCATGGCTTCGTCGTCGAGGTCGAGGAAGGGCTGTAAGCCAGCGCAGGGGTTGTCAGGGCCGGGGTGGGGGTCGAGGGCCATCTGGAGCACCCAGTGCATGAGGGTGCCGCTCTGGTCGGCGGAAAGCTCCGCCCGCTTGCGGGGGCGCAGGCCCAGCACGTACTGCAAAAAATAACTGTACCGGCAGGTGTAGTATTTTTCGAGCTGACTGGGCGAAATGCGAAGCCGCCGGCCCAGCAGCGTTTCCAGCGCTTCGAGGTCACTGACCTGACGGGGGCTGCGGCCCGCCATCCGGCGCAGGAGGGCGAGGCCCTCGGGTTCTGCCCCGCCGGGGGCATGAAGAGCCTCGGTGAGGCTGGCGCGCTCGATCTCCGTCAGGGGCCAGCCGCCGCCCAGCACGTCGAGGCCGTCGGCGGCAGTGGCGGCAAGGTCGGTCAGGTCCAGCTCCGGCGCACCCGGTCTCAGCACGTCCACGATGGGCTCGAGGGCGGCGCAGAGGGTCTGGCCCTGCCCCTTCGGCCAGCTGAGCCAGAGCCCCTTTGCCGGGGCGGTGAGGGCCTTATAAAAGCAGACCTGTTCCCGCACCACCCGGTTCTCGAAGCAGTCCGGAAGCTCGATCTCCTGCGCCATCAGGGCGTCGCGGTCGGCGTGGGTCAGCAGGCCCGTCTCGCCGGGCGCGGCGGGGAATTCGCCCTCGGAGAGGCCCAGCACAAAGACATAGTCCGGTGCGTCAAGGCGCATCTTGCCTGCGCTGGCCAGCACCACGGCGTCCAGCGTCTGGGGGATGTGGCCGAGGTCGGACGAGCGCAGCAGCAGCCCGAACAGCTCTTCGTACTCGGGGATGGTGACGCTCTGGCCGCCCAGCAGGCTCGCCATCTCGTCCAGCAGTCCCATGACCACGTTCCACTCCCGGGCGGCTTCCTCGGCGGCGGGGATGCCCCGCTCGGCCCGGATGGCCTCCACCTGCGCGGCCTGAGCGTCCTCCGCACCCAGCTCCTTCAGGCAGAAGTAGAGGGCGCGGCTCATCTGCTCGGCGTTGGCAGAGCGGAGTTTCGCGCGCAGGCCGTCGGCGGCGGTGATGAGAAGGGCGCGGGCCTTTTCGGCCCGGGCAAGGTTTTCTCTGTCCTCGTCGGTGGGCTCCACATCGCCGAAGCCCCGGGGGTTCTTCTCGAAGGGCGCACGCCACGCCGCCGCGTTGGGCGACCAGGTGTAGGCGTAGTTCTCAAGGGCGCAGACCTCTTCCTCTGTGAGGGCGCAGAGGCCGGTCTTGGCCAGGGTGGTGAGCTGTTCCGTCAGCTCCGCACCCCGGGCAATGGCCAGCAGACACCGCACCGCCGTGGCCGGGGCGCTGAACTCGGGCGTCGTCGGCTCGTCGCAGTAGAGGGGGATGTCCGCCATCCGGAACTCGTACTTGACGGCGGCGCGGTATTTCGAGATGTCGCGGCAGACCACCGCCACCTTCCCGCAGCGGACGCCCTGCCGCATGAGGCGGCGGATGGCGGCAGCGGCGGCGCGGGCTTCTTCCTCCCGGCTGGGAGCGGCGAAAAGCTTTATCTCCGGACAGGCCGGAGGCGGGTCACACCGGCCCGTGGCCAGCAGCTGGGCCGCAGCGGCGAGGCCGGGGGCATCGGCGTGGCGCACGTCCCGGCGCAGCAGTTCCGGCACGGCCACCTCAGTGCCGTTCCGGCGGGCCAGCTGGCGCAGCTGCGCCGCCACCTGCTTCGCGCCGGAGAAAAGGCTCATGTCCCCCGGCACGAGAGGGGTGCCGTCGTCGCAGAGGGCCACCGTCACGGTGGGCAGCGAGGCCAGCAGGGCGCCCATCAGCCGCTTTTTCGGGGCGTTGAAGGTGTCGAACTCGTCGATAAAGACGGCCCTGTCCCGCAGGAACTCCGGCAGTTCGCCCCGGGCCAGCGCGGCCTCGAGGCGGGATGCGGCCAGCTCCAGCCGGTCGGAGGGGTCCATGCCTGTCCCGGCCAGCAGGGTCTCGTAGCCCTGAAAGATGAGGGCCAGTTCGCTGAGCTTAGCGCTGTCGGTGCCGCAGTCCTGCGCCAGCTCATAGAGCTGCCGGCCCGAGAGGCCCGCGCTCTTGAGCTCGTCGATGGTCTCGGCGGCCATCTGGCAGAAGGCGGCCGAGCGGCGGTGGCGGTAGTAGTAATGGACGTTGTCCTGCAGTTCCTCGAGGGCGCGGCGCACCAGCACGGCACGGCCCGCGTCGCTGAGGGTCTGGACGGCAGAGCCGCCCTCCGCCGACAGGATATGCTCGGCGAGGCTGGTGAAGGAAAAGCTCTCCACCAGTCCGCTCAGCGCGTCGCCCAGCTCCCGGTGGATGCGGCCCTCGGTGGACGAGGTGAACTGCTCCGGCACCAGCAGGATGCTCTTCTCCCCCGCCTCGGCCCGCGCCCGGATGCGCTGGTACAGCAGGGTAGTCTTTCCGCTGCCGGAGCCGCCTAAAAGTAGTTTTAACATGGTGAATCTCTCCGTTGGGTCAGTTTTCTATCGTGGGAGCCAAAAGCCTCTCCCTTTGGGAGAGGTGTCACCGAAGGTGACGGAGAGGGCTAGCCCGGCATGACAGAACCACCGCACAGCGATAAGCAGAAGCCTTTGTCAGGGCGATACCATCGCTGCGCCTGAGTCTCGCTGTCCGCGTCCTTGCCCTCTCAGTCACGCCGCGGCGTGACAGCTCCCCCAAAGGGGGAGCCATTGGCAAGCCGGTTTTGGTCGTGCTGGACGCCTGAGGCCCACTGTGGCGCAAAAGACCGGGCCTCGCGCTCAGACTTAATATCAGCTATCATTGTACCACAAAATTGCAGCGACATCTATTCTGTGGTACAATGAAGAAAAAATCATCTCAGAAAGAGGACACCTGCATGAAAATTTTAGCAGTAGATTACGGCGACAGCCGCACCGGCCTCGCCACCTGCGACCGCACCGAGTTCCTGACTTCCCCCATCACGCCCCAAATCACCGTCAAGGCCCGGGACAAAGTTGCCGCCAGGGTCTGCGAGGTGGCAAAGGAGATCGAAGCCGAGCTCATCGTCATCGGCCTGCCGCTGAACATGGACGGCACCGAGGGCGAGCGCGCCCGCAAGAGCCGCAAGCTGGCCAAAACCGTTGAGATCTGGAGCGGCCTGCCCGTCCGGATGTGGGACGAGCGCCAGACCACCTGCGCCGCCGCCGACCTCCTCGACGAGAGCGGCACCTTCGGCGCAAAGCGGAAAAGCATCCTCGACTCGGTGAGCGCGACGGTCATCCTGGACGACTACATCCAGTGGCGGAAGGAGCACCCGGGGGAGGTCTGAACGCCCCCGCCGCCCCTGTGGCAAAGTTTCTTTGCGAAGTCCGGACAGTTTGTTGCAAAGTCCACAGAAAATCGTCGTTTTCCGGTTTGTTTTCACAATTTTCCTGAGCCGAATTTGTATAGTTTTCCGGCTTGACAGCACCGGCTCTTCTCCGATAAAATGAGGGTAGAAGAACCTCCTGACCAGATGGCCGGAGAGGACGCTTCTTCATGAGAAAAAACAACTGGACTCACCAAAACAAAAACGATTGGAGGCGACCCACATGACAAAACTGAGAAAGCTGACTGCCCTGCTTCTGGCCGGTGCACTGACCCTTCTGCTCCTGACCGCCTGCAGCGGTGGCGGCGGAGGCTCCTCCAGCCCGGAGGCCCAGGCCGAAGCCGAGGTGATGCGGGCCATCCGAGGCAACCGCTCCACCGCAAGTCTGGCATATGACGATGGGATGCAGGACATTGCCAAAGCCAATCTGGACGCCGAACTGAAAGGCAGCTTCAGAGGGTACAAGGGCTACCACAATGTAAAGATTGATCGGGAAAAATCCACTCTGACCCTTATCGCCCAATACGATTATAAGGGCACCAAGCTGGAAGAACTCATCAAATACATCACTAGCGACAGTGATGCTTCCAGCTTGAACTATAATCAAGCTGGCCGTTGGACCAAGGTAGGCGTAGCAGCCAAGATCCATCAGGGGCAAACCTACATCGCCATCACTCTGCAGGTAAAGAGGACCTGACCTGTCCCTTTTCCCCTATAAACGCAGATCACCCGCCAGTTGGCGGGTGATTTTTTTGCAGCTGTCCCACCGCCCGGAGGGCGGAAAAACAGCTTCTTATTCGTATTTCGTAATGGTCACACTGTTGATAGTGACAGCCTCCGTCGGGCGCTGATTTTCGTCCACGCCGGTCTGGGCGATGGTGATATTGGACGACTACATCCAGTGGCGGAAAGAGCACCCGGGGGAAGTCTAAGATTCCCAAGTGAGTCGTAAATTTTCTGTGCGGCGCTTGACTTCTCCGATAAATCGCGTATACTAGAATCGAGAATGCGAGTGGGTCATGTCCACTCACCCCAAAAAGGAAAAACCCCCTCGGAGCCGGAATCTCCAAGGGGGCTTTTCACTTAGTTGGGCTTACGGTCATCATCATGCCGGTCAAGCCACTTGCAAATGATGTGTCCAACAACATCTGCCGCGACCGATACCAAGAATGCGAGTAGATAGGTCATGTTCCCACCCCCTTTCCCATAAGGACTACGGGGATGAACCGCAGTTTCATTATATCATAGATTGTGGCAAAAAGATACCGCAATCGACAGATATAGCAAAAGGGACGCTTCCGCGTCCCTTTTGTTTTTACTGATACGTTTCAATGCTCACGCTGTTGATGGTGATGGGTTCGGTGGGGCGCTGAGCTTCGTCCACGCCGGTCTGGGCGATGGTGTCCACTACTTCCATTCCCTCGTACACCTGCCCGAAGACGGTGTCGGTGTAGTCGAGGTAGGGTGCGCCGCCCGCCGTCTGGTAGGCGCTCACCACGTCGGCCCGCCAGCCGGCGGCGTTCATCTGGTCGATGAGCTCCTGCGTCACCGAACTGCTGCCCGGCAGGGTCTCCATGACATAGAAGACGCTGGCGCAGTCGCCGGAGGCGTCCGCTGCCGCACAGAGTGCGCCGGAATAGTGGTGGAGCTTATCGGTGGTCTCGGCGGAGAAACGGTTCCCGTTCCAGATGGTAGTGCCTTTGCCGTCCGCGCCCTGCCCGGCCTCCACCACGAAGTCCTTCTCCACCCGGGTAACGGTCAGGCCGTTGTAAAAGCCCTGCTGAGCCAATGTCGTGAAGTTCTGCACGGCCTGTGGGGCCTCGGTGGAAAAGAGCACTGCTTTGAACACGCCTGCCGAGGTATCGAACACCGCGATGGTGTCCCCCGCCGCCGGGTGGGTGAACTGCAGCTCTGCCGACTCCACAGCCGGGCGGCTGACCTTCTGCACCGTGTCGGCCTTCCCGCCCTGGATGCTCGAGAGGATATTGTCCGCACTGCACCCGGCCAGAACTGCCGTCAGGGCCAGTGCCGCCATTATTTTTTTCAAGGCTCTCATGATCGGGCCTCCCTGTCCATATATTATAGCAAAGATGGCTTTTCAAAAGCTATCGCTATAGTATATCACATTCCGGCCCGGGAAGCGAGAGGGAAAAGCGTGAAAATTTGTTATTGGATTTCTATGCGAAAAACATCTTGACGAGCGGGCAAAAAAACGCTACACTATAGGCGTACCCGGAACCCACAGCTCAGAAGGAGCAGAGCGGGCAGGGTGTGATAGTTATTCTATTTTTTAGATATTTGACAGGAGAACGTGACTTATGGCAGAAGATATGAACAAGTCCGCCGCTGAGACCGAAGAGGAATATCAGCCCGACCTGATGACCCTCGAGGACGAGGACGGCAATGAGGTCACGTTTGAAGTGATCGACGCTCTGGACCATAAGGGCGTGCATTACCTGGCCGTTGTCGAATACGCCAAGAACGAGGAAGATCTGGACGAGGACGCCCAGCTGGTCATCCTGAGCGTCGGCGAGGACGACGAGGGCGAGTATCTCGACGTGGTCGAGGACGATGAGACCCTGCTGGAAGTCAGCAAGCTGTTCGAGAAGCGTCTGAGCGACCAGTTCGAGATCGAGTGATCTTTCAGCAAAGACTTCCTGCCCGGCGCGATTTGTTGCGGTTTATATGATCCTACTAATCATTCAACGGGAGCTTGGAGTTCGTCGGTGGATTGCAGACCTCCCCGTCATGGGTCGACCATGAAGGCTCGATGAGGAAGCGCGAAACCGGAGACAGAGCACCCACCTGTCCGCAAGGGTAGGTTTGATTGCCGCAGACGACCGGGCGGGATTCTTTATAGGTTTTCAAAAAGGCTCTCGTGCCGTATTTCCTGCCGGCATGAGAGCCTTTTTCTTTTGTCTCTATTCCCCGGTCTCGTCCGTGAACAGGCCCGGGATGCCGCAGACAGCGGCCACACCCACCAGCGTGAACACGATGCGTGACCAGATGGACGCGCTGCCGCCCAGCAGCCAGCCGACGAAGTCGAACTGGAACAGGCCCACAAGACCCCAGTTGATGCCGCCGACGATCATGAGGATGAGACAGATTTTATAAAAGGTCTGCACAAAAAGACCCTCCTTCCTTTGGGCAGTATGCCCGACGGGAAGGAGGGTTATGCATTTTATAGGGTCAGCGCCGCTCGAAAGCCTCTCCCTATGGGAGAGGTGGCATTGCGAAGCAATGACGGAGAGGGCAAGCCCGGCACGAAAGAGCATCCACACAGCGATAAGCATTGGCTTTTGATAGAGTCATCTTATCGCTGTGTTTTTGTTTTGTCTCAGCATCCTTGCCCTCTCAGGCGCTCCGCGCCAGCTCCCCCAAAGGGGGAGCCTTTTTCAGCCCAAAACCTGCGTGAATCGCCCCAAAACCTGCGCGAATGGCAGTTGCATAGGGGGGGGGGGGGCTATAATGGAAGTATCAAAAACACCCAAGAAAATGGAGGATACGACCATGAAACGGAAAAAATTCCTTGCCCTCGCCCTTGCGGGCGTGATGACCGCAGCGACCCTCACCGCCTGCACGCCGCTGGAGGACCTCTACGACTGGTTTTTTGGGGGCGGCAGCGTCAGCGCCTCCCGGGGCAACGGCGTGAATCTGGTGGAGGTGTCCCCGGAGCAGAAACACCAGATCGTCGTGAACTGGTTTGGGCTCGGCGATGGCGATGTCACCACCCCCGACAGGAGCCGGAAGGCCCTTGAGGAGGTGGTGGGCAAGCTGAATGCTGACACCATGATGGATTCCACTAAGAATGAACTGAACGACGCCGGGAAGAAGGCCCTGAACGAGGTGGCAAAAAACCAGTTGCCGCAGAATAGCGGGATGTGTATCGATGTGATGAAGCTGTCTCCGGCCACAGCCCCGGCGATTCCGGATTCCGCCAGAAAGCTCTACTGGGCCCAGTATACTCATGGCGATGGCGGCACCTTCGGTGAGGGAGCTACGGAAACAAAGCCGGGCCAGGCCCCGGAAACGAGCCTACCGACCTATGAGAGCGATTTGAAGGAATATTGGTTTGTGAAAGCTAATATAGGTAACAGAGTCCCGGGCAGTAAAGTAGATTTCTTTGTCGGCACCTTTACCAAGGACGGCGAGACCTATCTGGCCGTGGCGGCGATCTGGGCGCTCAAAGGGTGATGCCCCGGCGTCGGAACGGATAAGCTCTCCCCAAAGCCCCCTCAGAGGCCCCTCTGAGGGGGCCTTTTTGCGCCTGTGGGCTGGCGCAGGGCATAGCCCGGCTTTGCTCCGCATACACTCTCATCAGAGCAAGGACAGGAAAGGAGCATCACCATGGAGCTGAAAGTGTTCCGGGACGTTCTGCCTGCGGCGGGTGCGGACTGCACCGCCAAGGCGGAGCTGCCCCTCGAGACCGAACTACTGATCTCGGACTATCTGCCGCCGGTGCAGCGCATCGTCAAGTGCTTCGCGCATCCGGTGGTGCTGCAAAAGCAGCTGGCCCCCGGGCGGCTGACGCTGGAAGGATATTTGCGCTGTACCGTGTATTATCAGGGCGAAGAGGGGGCGGGGCTGTGCCAGACCGAGCAGAAGCTGCCCTTCACCAAGGCCCTCGAGCTGCCCTCTTTCGCGGCCACGGCGTGGACAGCCTGCGTCGAGGGCCAGACCGAATACCTCAACTGCCGGGCCGTCAACCCCCGCCGCATCGAGGTGCGGGGGGCCTACGGGCTGGTGGTGAGCGTCCACGCCCAGCTGTCCACCGAGGTCATCACGGCCCTCAGCGAGGGCGGCATCGAGCAGAAGCCGGTCACGCTGGCAGGGGTGCGGCGGGCCGCCACCCTCGAAAAGCTCGTGACCATCGAGGGGGCGCTGACCTTCCCGAAGCCCCCCGCCGCCATCCTCGACATCACCGGCACCGCCGAGGTGCGGGAGCTGAAGCGGATGCAGGGCAAGGCCGTGGCGAAGGGGGTCTTGCACGTCCTCTGCGGATGGCGGGCCGAAGGGGACGCCGCCCTCCGCAGTCAGACCGCCGACCTGCCCTTCAACCAGATATTGGATGCCGACGGCCTCAGCGAGGACTGCCGCTGCCTCTGCGTGCTGGAGCCGGTGGGCTTTGCGGCGGCGGAAGGGGAGACCACCGAGGACGGCGCGGCTTCCACAACCCTCACGGCCACGGCGATGCTGCGGCTGAGCGGCTGGCGTCCCTACCAGCTCCAATGCGTGGCCGATGCCTTCTCCACCCGCTTCGAGACGACCCTCACGCCTCAGACCCTCGCCACCGAATCGCTGCTCTGCGCGCTGGACGAGACGACGGTGCTGCGGGGCTCCGGCCCTCTGCCCGACGCAGGAGCGCATATTTTAGCCTGCTTCGCGTCCTTCGGGCCGGTGAGCCTGACGCGGCAGGAGGGGAGAGCCGTCCTGACGGCCCGGGCCGTGGTGTCGGCCTTTGCGGAAAACACCCTCGGGGAGATGGAGTGCTACGAAAAGGCGCTGGACTACGCCCTGCCTCTCCCCGCCGACCTGCCCGAGGATGCCGACGCCTACCCCGAGTGCTGGCTGAGCGTTCAGGACCTGCAATGCGCCAGCGCAGGCGGCGCGCTGGATGTGTCCCTCACCGTCCGGGCCGAGGGCGCGGTGCTGGCGCGGCAGACGGCCTCTCTCGTGGGGGCGGTGGAGCTGGGCGACCCCCTCGCCCCCGCCGACCCGGAGGTGTCGCTCCGCATCTGCTACGCCCAGCCGGGGGAGGAGCTGTTCGCCATCGCCCGGCGCTACCACGTCTCGCCCGGCCAGATGCTGGCCGCCAACGACCTCCCCGACACCACCGCCCGCCTCGACGAGGCGCGGAGACTGCTTGTGCCGGGGGTGTGAGCGAAGTTGTAAACTTTCTGCACAGCGCTTGACTTTTGCGGGGAATCGGATATACTAAAGTCAGGAATGTCAAGGGTCAAGATCGTCACCCCAAAAAGGAAAAACCCCCTCGGAGTTGCTACCTCCAAGGGGGCTTTTCATTTAGTTGGGCTTACGGTCATCGTCGTACCGGTCAAGCCACTTGCAGATGATGTGCAACGGCGACGACCGCGGCCAGTGGCGGAAACAGAGAGGAGCTGTTGGGGCCGTGGCCAGCGGGATGCGAGCGGCAGCGAAGCAGACGCTGGGTGCCGCAACCCGGGCTCCTTTTAGTTACGCAGTGCTTTTTCACGCACTTCCGGTGTAACTGCTTTCAGAAGATTATAGAGGTCAATAATATCGGTGATTGCCTGCCGGTCCTGCTCCGTCCATGTGTAATCAAACTTGCTATAATCCGTTCCCTCGAAACGCATGATAACGGTATCGGCACTCAAAAGGTTTCGCAACCATTCGACTTCACTGTCTTCCATTTCAAAGGTGGCCCATGCAAACCATTTACCAAGCTCTTTGTCGTATCCATAATCGGAGTTATCATAATCGCAAATGTAAGTGTATTTATAATCTCCACCGCGCAGAATGATGTCATCGATATCCAGCTCGGAAGAGCCCATGTAAGTAAAATCTTCCCAGAAAACAATCGTGTTCCCCTTGTCCCAGATATAAAGGTTGGGGCCAATGCCACACGTCTTGCGCTTATCGATGCTGTCATCATGCGGGGTTGTAATCGCCCAGCAGTCTTCTACTGCATCGTAGTTGACATTGCACTTTGCAAGTGCATCCTGAATACCAAGAATCTGCTGTGCTTCTGCCAGCACACCAAAATTGGTGACAGCAGCTTTTCCTGCATCATCCAACTGGTTATAGGCATCCAGAGCGGCCACGATTGCCGCGCGTCTGCTGCGCGTGACAGTACCGATCTGGCTGATCAGCGCTTCTACCTGCTCCGGCGTTACAGCACTATTCTGCTGCGCAAGCACCGCAAAAGGAACGTCCCCGGCGGGGCTGGCGGCCAGCGCGGGCAATGCAGTACCTGTCATCAGAGCGGCCACAAGGCTGCTCGCCACAATAACTTTGCATTTTTCTGTAATTTTCATTCGATGTTCCTCTTTCCTCTGGATTTCAGCTTATAGCTGTTGTAACACAAAATTATAGATACAACAAAAAGCAACTCCACAATTTCCTGCATCTGTTTGTCGAGCTCGCCCATCCCGGCGGGCTCTTTTTTTGTGCCCATAAGCTCTTCAACGGTAATGCCAAAGTAGTCCGCAATTTTTTTGCGGCTGGACATTCTGGGTAAAGCGCCGTTTTTCCAGCTTGTCGGCATAGAGTTTGAAAAAACAAGTTCTTCTGCAACAGCAGCAGGTTCTTTCTCCCCACACCGTCCTGTTGATCAGGTGTCAATGCGCAGGCACCGGGTGCAAAATAAGTATACCATAAACTTCAACAAAAAGATACAGGAAGCGATGCTGCGAGCCGGACTTTCCTACAGAGGGAAGGCTCTGTCTTCGTACAACCTCTCAGTCTGCTTCGCAGACAGCTCCCCTAGTAGGGGAGCCTCTGGCGAAACCGTTCACTTTGCGGGGACTGCCAAGGCCTCTCCTACAAGGAGAGGTGGCATCGCGTCAGCGATGACGGAGAGGTTGTACAAAGGGAAGCCTGCCCTCTGTAGCAAGGCCCGCCCCTTTGCGCCATATCGGGCCTCAGGCGTCCAGTAGAAAGTGGCCCGACACGCCAGAGGCTCCCCCTTTGGGGGAGCTGTCACCGAAGGTGACTGAGAGGGCAAGGATGCTGCCCGAAAATCGCAGGCGTAGCGATAGCATCGCTCTGCCAAAAAGACAGCTTATCGCTGCATGGCGGCTCTCGGGAGACGGGCTTGCCCTCTCCGTCAATGCTTCGCATTGCCACCTCTCCCAAGGGGAGAGGCTTTGGCTTGCGGAGGGCGCAGAAGTACGACTTATGACGAAAATATGAATAAAAACCCGAAAAAGCCCTACCGTTCCAAGTTCCGGTCTGCTATAATTTTCTATGCTTGTTACAAAAACCTGAAGTGAAGTAAAGGAGCCAGGAATATGATAAAAAGCGCTGAACTGGAAAATTCGGCATACGAGTTTGAGGCGAAAATGCCGCTGCGCCACGCTGTCCCGCTGGGCTTGCAGCACGTGTTCGCCATGTTCGTGGGCAACCTCACCCCGCTGCTCATCATCACCAGCGCCTGCGGCCTCGCGGGCGGTGAGTTCGCAGACCTGCAGGTGAGCCTGCTGCAGAACGCCATGTTCGTGGCGGGCATCGTCACGCTGGTGCAGCTGTACGGCCTCGGCCCTGTGGGCGGCAAAGTGCCGATCATCATGGGTACCAGCTCGGGCTTTCTGGGCGTGTTCAACAGCGTGGCTGCCACCATGGGCGGCGGCGTCACGGCCTACGGCGCCATGATGGGCGCATCCATTCTGGGCGGCCTGTTCGAGAGCGTGCTGGGCGTCTTTCTGAAGCCCCTGCGCAAGCTGTTCCCGCCGGTGGTCACCGGCACGGTCGTGCTGTCCATCGGCCTGTCCCTCATCTCCGTGGGCGTCAACTCCTTCGGCGGCGGCAACGCAGCCAAGGACTTCGGCTCGGTGGAGAACCTGCTGCTGGCCGTCTTCGTGCTGGTGGTCATCCTCTTCTTCAAGCACTGGACCAATGGCTTCCTCAGCTCTTCCTCCATCCTCGTGGGCATCATCGCGGGCTATCTGGCAGCCATCGTCATGGGCTTCGTCCTGCCCACCACCGGCGTCACCGCCGACGGCGTGGAGTTCACCAAAGCATGGGTGCTGAACTGGAACAAGGTCGCTGAGGCCAGCTGGTTCGCCATCCCCAAGCTGGTGCCGGTCAAGATCGTCTTCGACCTCCGCGCCATCCTGCCCGTCATGATCATGTTCATCGTCACCGCCGTGGAGACGGTGGGCGACATCTCCGGCGTCATGGAGGGCGGCATGGGCCGCGAGGCCACCGATAAGGAGCTGAGCGGCGGCATCATCTGCGACGGCCTCGGCTCTACCGTCGCCGCCTGCTTCGGCGTCCTGCCCAACACCTCCTTCAGCCAGAACGTGGGCCTCGTGGCCATGACCAAGGTGGTCAACCGGGGCGCACTGGCCACCGGTGCCATCTTCCTGATGCTCTGCGGCCTCATCCCCAAGCTGGGCGCACTCATCTCCATCATGCCGCAGGCCGTTCTGGGCGGCGCTGCCGTCATGATGTTCTCCTCCATCGTGGTGTCGGGCATCCAGCTCATCACCAAGGAGAAGATGACTCCCCGCACCCTGACCATCGTCTCTGTGGCGCTGGGCGTGGGCTACGGCATGGGCGCAAACGCCAAGATCCTTGCCAACACCCCCCAGTTCGTCCAGCTCATCTGCGGTGAGAGCGGCATCGTGCCTGCTGCCTTCGTGGCCATCCTGCTCAACTGCCTGCTGCCCCGCGACGAGAAGTAAGCGTTGAAGCACTGCGGCCTCCCTGTCTTTGCAAGGAGGTCTTTTTGTGCTATAATTTCCCCAGTCTTATCAGGAAGAGGGAAGGAGGACTCTATGGAACCGCAAACTGCCGCCCGCTATCGTCTTCTGGACGAGCTGCGGGGACTCGACCTCATCAGCATGATGCTCTACCACGGGATGTGGGACGTGGTGTTCCTCTTCGGCGTGGCCCAGAAGTGGTACACCGGACGCCCGGGCTTTGTGTGGCAGCAGAGCATCTGCTGGGTCTTTATCCTGCTTTCGGGCTTCTGCCTGCCGCTGGGGCATCATCCGTTCCGGCGGGGAGCCGTCGTCTTCGGGGCAGGGGCGCTGGTCACAGCCGTCACCCTGCTCTTCCTGCCCGAGGACGTGGTGTGGTTCGGGGTGCTGACCCTGCTGGGCTCGTCCATGCTCCTCACCGCCGCGCTGGACCCGCTGCTGCGCCGCGTCCCGCCCGCCGTGGGCGTGGCCGTCAGCGCCCTGCTGTTCTGGGTGACCTACCCCACGATGAACGGCTTCTGGAACCTGCCGGGCGGGCGTCTGGCCCTGCCGCAGGCCCTCTACGTCAGCTATCCCACGGCCTATCTGGGCTTCATGCCCAAGAGCTTTTTCTCCACCGACTATTTCCCGCTGCTGCCCTGGCTGTTTCTGTTCTGGGTGGGGTACTTCCTCCACCACCTCGTGGGCCGGGGACGCCTCGCGCCGCTGCGCCGGTCGGTCTGCCCGCCGCTGGGCTGGATGGGCCGTCACTCGCTGGTGCTCTATCTGCTCCATCAGCCGGTCATCCTGGGGGTGCTGACGGTGGCGTTCCGGCTGGTGAGAGCGGGGTAAAGCTTCTGGAAAAGTTAGCCTCTGTGACCGCTTGACAAAGCGGCGGCGCTGTGGTATCCTATGGGCAGTTAGAGAAATCTAACTAAGAGATGCGTCTGAGCCTGCTTCCGACGCATTTTTATGGAGCAAAATGTTAGAAGCAACTAACCCAATAAATCAAAAGTGAGGCTGAATATTATGAGCAAAGTAGCAATCGTATTCTGGAGCGCGACCGGCAACACCGAGACCATGGCAAACTGCATCGCGGAGGGTGCAGGCGCTGCCGCCGCCATCGTCCCCTGCGCCGAGATGGACGCAGCAAAGCTGGGCGAGTATGACGTGGTGGCCTTCGGCTGCCCGGCCATGGGCGCGGAGCAGCTGGAGGAGAGCGAGTTCGAGCCGATGTTCGCGGGCCTCGAAGGCTCTCTGAACGGCAAGAAGGTGGCCCTGTTCGGCTCCTACGGCTGGGGCGACGGCCAGTGGATGCGCGACTGGTGCGAGCGCGCCAAAGAGGACGGCGCACAGCTGTTCAGCGACGAGGGCCTCATCTGCAACGAGACGCCCGACGACGACGCTCAGGCTGCCTGCCGCAAGCTGGGCGCTGATCTGGCCAACTGGTAAAAAATAACACCGGCCCATCCTGCATCATCCCGCGTCTTTGGGGCAACCTAGGGACAAAGAGGTGATGAATGAATGGAAAACACAGGTGTCCGCTGTGATGTCTGCGAGTGCCGCCACAACGTGGGGAGCAGCAAGTGTGACTTGCCCGAGATCACGGTGACGGAGCGCTGCACCTGCTCTTCTCAGCAGGTGGACATCCCGCACTACTGCCAGAGCTACGAGAAGAAGTAAGTGCGCAAAAAAGACCTCTGCCCGGCAAGGCCGTCGGGCAGGGGTCTTTTATCATTTGTGCCTTTAGTGGAGGCTGACGCCGAAGGTGGGCAGGCTGCGCAGCAGGGTGCCGACGCTGTGCATCTCGTAGGTGCCGAAGCCCAGAGCGCTGGCGGCTACGAGGTTGTCGGCCCGGTCGTCGATGAAGATGCACTCATCGGCCCGGAGATGGTACTTGTCCAGCAGGGTCTGATAGATGCGGGGGTCGGGCTTGTTGACCTTCACTTCGCAGGAGGCCACGCCGCCGTCGAAGAGCCCCTCGAAGTCCCGGTGCATCAGCAGGTCCAGCACGTCCTCGGGGATGTTGCTCAGGTAGTAGACGCAGTAGCCGCGCTGCTTGAGCTGCGCTACCAGCGTCTGCATCCGGCGGCGTGGGTGGAGCATACTCATCCAGTCGTCCAGCACGCCCTCCACCTCGAAGCCCCGGCCCACGGCTCTGGCCCGCTGGAGCATCCGCTCGTTGGCCTCCCGGCGGGTGATGCGGCCCGCGTCCAGCAGCCGCCATTCTCTGCTGCCGAAGGTCAGGTCGTAGACCTCCTCTTCCAGCCCCCGGTTCCCGAACAGGTCGATGAGGTACTTGTGGGGGTCGAAATCCACCATGACGCCGCCGAAGTCGAACACGATATTTTTATACATCGATGATACCTCTTAAAAAAAGTTGGGATGTCCCTGCGCCCAGTATAGCACATCCGGGGCAGGTTTTTCCAGCCCTTTTGCATGGTCCGGCCCGCCCCGGCATAGGATGGGACTGTAAGGGGGCGGGGGAGATGACCTTTCGGGAGCTGTGCAGCAAGGAAGTCGTCCAGCTGAAGGACGGGGCCTGCCTTGGCCGGGTGGACGATCTGGAGCTGGACGCCGACACGGCCCGCATCGGGAGCCTGCTTCTGCTGGGGCGGCCCCGGCTCTTCGGGCTGCTGGGCCGGGACGAGACCCTGACCATCCCCTGGGCCGACATCGAGCGCATCGGTCTGGACGCCATCCTCGTGCGGACGGACATCCCCGCCCCGCCGCCCTCCCACGGGGGACTGCTGGATAAATTGCATCAGTGGCTGAACGGATGAAAGATTTTCACCCGTTTTTTGTCCGTCAGGGCTGGATTTTGGAGGCGGGATGATTATAATAGAGGACTGGGGCGGAGTCTGCCGCCTCAAATAATAAGAAAAACGCAGAAGTGAAAGGAACTTCTTTATGACACACCATCCGAGTGCTGCGTCCCTCCGGCTGCACGGGGCGCGGCTGCTGTTTCCGCCTGCGGCCACCCTTCTGTTTCTGGTGCTCACCGAGTACATCGCCCGCGGCGCCCTGAGCGGAGATACCTTTGTGCAGTACATCGTTCCCCACCCAGAAGCCTACCTGCTGGCGTGGGGGCTGCTCTTCCTCGTCTGGATGGCGGTGGACTGGCTCACCCGCTTCGCCCCGCTGGCCACCCTCCTGTCGGCCCTGCTGGGCTGTCTGCCCGCCACGGTGGACTTTTACATCCTGCAGCTCCGGGGCGAGCCCTTCCTCCCGTGGGACTTGATGCAGGTGTCCGAGGCCGCCGGCGTGGCCTCCGCAGCGGGCATCCACGTCCAGAAGAGCATGGTCGTCTCCGGCGTCGTGGTGCTGGCTCTGACCGTCGGCTCCTTCTTCCTCTACCGGGGCCGTCAGAAGCTGCCCTGGGTGCAGCGTCTGGCGGGCTTCGCGGCCAGCACAGCGGCCACCTGCGCCCTCATCTTCGGGGTGTTTTTGCAGCCTGCCGTCACCCAGTCGCTGGGCATCCTGCCCGACGCATGGATGCAGGACCGCTACTACCGCTATTACGGCGTCATCACCAGCTTCCTCACCAACCTGACGAATCTGGAGATCAATAAGCCCGAGGCTTACTCGGAGGAGGCCATCAACGCCATCCTCGACAACGTGGAGGCAGGGGAGAAGTACACCACCAGCCCGGTCTACCCCGGCTCCTACGCCGCCCAGACCCCGGCAGACGAACAGGTGAAGCAGCCCACCATCCTCTACGTGATGGACGAGTCCTACTGGGACGTCTCGGAGCTGGAACAGTACGGCTTCCGGTTCGACACCGACGTCTCGGCCAACCTCCACGCTCTGCAGCAGACCAGCGCCTATGGCCGGGTCTACAGCCCCAGCTTCGGCGGCGGCACCTGTGACGTGGAGTTCGAGGCCCTGACGGGCTACTCGGTGTCCTATCTGCCCAGCGGCAGCAAGCCCTACCAGCAGCACGTGACAAAACCCATGTTCGCCCTGCCCAGCTACCTCAAGACCGAAGGGTATCAGACGGCGGCGGTCCACTGCTTCTGGGCCAGATACTGGAGCCGTGACACGGCCTACCCCAACCTCGGCCTCGACGACTTCATCAGCCTCGAGAAGATGCAGGGCGTCCAGAAGGTGCGCCGCCACTACTGGACCACCGGCCTCGTCACCGACGACTCCATGGCAGACCAGATCATCGGCCAGTACGAGACCATGAAGGCCCAGTCCGACGCCCCCGTCTTCCTCCACGCCGTCACCATGCAGAACCATACCAATTATAATAAGGATAACTACCCCGACGACCAGCGGGTGAAAGTCACCGAAGCCCCGGCGGGCCTCAAGGCCAGCACCGTGGGTGCGCTGGAAGACTTTGCCACCGGCATCCGGGACGCCGACGCCATGCTGGGCAGGCTGACGGACTACTTCTCGCAGGTGGACGAGCCGGTCATCCTCGTGTTCTGGGGCGACCACTACAACCCCATCGACTCGAACTACGACATCTACACCCGCAGCGGCTACGCCAGCGGCTCCAGCGCCGACCCCCGCCTCCATCAGACCACCCTGCTGATGTGGTCGAACTACTCCGACCGGGCGGTAGACCTCGGCACCATCGCCGCCTACGACATCTCGCCGGTGATGATGGAGCTGTTCGGCCTGCGTCAGCCCGCCTACTTCCAGTTCCTTGGCCGTCAGCTCCGGGCCGCCTACCGGGCCAACACCCGCGGCACCATTCTGGAAAAGGACGGCACCGCCTCGAACGAGCTGACCCCTTTGCAGCAGAAGTGGAGCGATGAGCACTGGCTGCTCCAGTACGACCTCATGTTCGGCAAGGGCTATGCCCTGAGCCGGATGGGGCTCGAGGAGCTGTCCGAGGGCGCAGATTGACGAAAAACTACGATTCTTTTTAGAAAAAAGCAGGAAAACCCCTTGCAACGGCCAGAGGTTTGTGCTATTATTACTTAGCATTACACACGCATCACTATGCCCTTTTGTGCTCTCAGGAGTGGAGGGCAGTCCGCAGGCATCCGATATGTCAGTGGATCACGGTGTGCGGAGGCAAAACAAATTTTGGAGGTAATTTTACTATGGCAGTCGTTTCTATGAAGCAGCTTCTCGAGGCAGGCGTTCACTTTGGTCACCAGACCCGCCGCTGGAACCCCAAGATGGCGAAGTATATCTTCACCGAGCGCAACGGCATCTATATCATCGACCTGCAGAAGACCGTCAAGAAGCTGGACGAGGCTTACAACTACGTGAAGGAAGTTGCAGCTGAGGGCGGCGACATCCTGTTCGTCGGCACCAAGAAGCAGGCTCAGGAGTCCATCCGTGACGAGGCTCTGCGCTGCGGCATGCACTACGTCAACGCTCGCTGGCTGGGCGGTATGCTGACCAACTTCCGCACCATCCGTAAGCGCATCGACCGTATGGCTCAGCTGCAGAACATGAAGGACAACGGCACCTTCGAGCTGCTGCCCAAGAAGGAAGTGGCCAAGCTGGAGCTGGAGATGGAGAAGCTGGACAAGTACCTCGGCGGCGTCAAGAACATGAAGACCCTGCCCAAGGCCATGTTCATCGTTGACCCCCACAAGGAGCGCATCGCGGTTGCTGAGGCCCGCAAGCTGAACATCCCCATCGTTGCTATCGTTGATACCAACTGCAACCCCGACGAGATCGACTACGTCATCCCCGGCAACGACGACGCTATCCGCGCTGTCAAGCTGATCGCTGGTGCTATGGCTGACGCTGTGCTGGAAGGCAAGCAGGGCAACCAGGAGGCCGCTCCCGCTGAGGACGCAGCAAACGCCTGATTTCCCGAAATTCTCACAAACCAACAAATACTGTGTAAGGGAGAATACCAAAATGGCTATTTCTGCAAAGGACGTTATGGAACTGCGCAAGCAGACCGACTGCGGCATGATGGAGTGCAAGAAGGCTCTGACCGAGGCTGACGGCAACTTCGAGAAGGCTGTCGAGATCCTGCGTGAGCGTGGTCTGGCTACCGCCGCCAAGAAGGCAAGCCGCGTGGCTGCCGAGGGCATGGTCTACGCTGATTACTGCCCCGAGTGCAAGGTGGGCGTCGTCATCGAGGTCAACGCCGAGACCGACTTCGTCGCCAAGAACGACAAGTTCGTCGCCTTCGTCAAGGAGGCCACCAAGGTCATCATGAAGCAGAACCCCGCTGATGTCGAGGCTCTGATGGCATGCAAGACCGAGAGCGGCGAGACCGTCGATGAGGCTCTGAAGAACCTCATCCTGGTCATCAAGGAGAACATCAAGGTCCGCCGTTTCGTCCGTTACGAGGGCGTCTGCTCTGCATACGTCCACGGCGGCGGCACCCACGGCATCCTGGTCAACTTCGAGACCACCAACGGCATCGAGGCCAAGGACGAGTTCGCTGCATACGGCAAGGATGTTGCCATGCAGGTCGCAGCTGCCAACCCCAGCTACGTCGATGAGGCTGCTGTCCCCGCTGAGGTCGTCGCCAAGGAGAAGGAGATCCTCCTCGCTCAGATGGCCAACGACCCGAAGAACGCCAACAAGCCCGACGCTGTCAAGCAGAAGATGATCGAGGGCAAGATCAAGAAGTACTTCAAGGAGAACTGCCTGGTCGATCAGGAGTTCGTCAAGGACGGCGACTTGACTGTCGGTCAGTACACTGCCAAGGTCGCAAAGGATCTGGGCGGCGACATCAAGGTCATCAAGTTCACCCACTTCGTCAAGGGCGAGGGCCTGGAGAAGCGTTCTGACGACTTCGCTGCTGAAGTCGCAAGCATGGTGAAGTAATTCAGTCTGACTGAATAGAATGGGAGCCACAGTACCTGTAACAGGGTGCTGCGGCTCTTTTTGTTTGTATTTGCGCGGCAAATGTGCTATTATGAGGGCTATATAAAAGAGGGGAGAAGAAATCATGAAGATCGAACCCAGAACATTCACCCTGCCCAGCGGGGAAGTGCTGACGGTGCGCAGCTTGTGCGCGGACGATGCAGAGGCGCTGAATGCATTCCGCTATGCGACCTACAGCGAGACCTATTTTATGGCCCGATACCCGGAGGAAGGGGCGAATCTGGAAGCGATGCGGAACAGCCTCGCAGGCTGCGGGGAAAGCCCGGTGAACTTTGAGGTAGGCGCCTTTGCCGGAGAAAAGCTGGTGGGGGAGTTTGGCGTTGCACAGGTGCGGCCGCATATCAAATACCGCCATCGTGCCGTAATGGGCATCTCTGTCCGGAAAGAGTATTGGGGCTGCGGTCTGGGCAGTTATCTGATGCAGCTGGCCATTGACCAGACCCGCTCCAACGGCTTCGAGCAGCTGGAGCTGGGGGTGTACAGCGATAACAGCCGTGCCATCCATCTCTATGAAAAGTTCGGCTTTGAGCGCTATGGCATCCAGCCCCGGGCCTTTAAGCTGAAGGACGGCACCTACCGGGATGAGATCATCATGGTGAAGATGCTGTAACCGGAACAGAACAAAAACGCCGCTGACGGTTCAGAAGCCGTCAGCGGCGCTTTGCTTATTCAGTCAGCAGCGGTCAATGGATCAGGCCTTGGCCTCGCTGTTGTGCTCTGCCTTCTTGTAGGCGGAGAAGGAGTGGAACACGATGTTCAGGCCCAGAACGATCAGCAGCACAGCCAGGATGAGCTGCAGGCCGTTGGCGATGAACACAGCGCCCCAAGTGGTCTCACCGGCAGGGATGGTGACAGCAGCGGCATTGCTGATGGCCTTGACCATCGCCATGAGACGCTGCACCAGAGCGGTGAAGGTGACGCAGAGCATGATGACCAGCGGGGGGAAGAGCATCTTGTTGCTGCGGCCGGTGACCTTCAGGAAGACGCACAGGGTAGACAGGACCAGAGCGCTCAGCAGCTGGTTTGCAGAACCGAACAGGGGCCAGATGTTGGCGTAGCCGATCTTGGTCAGGATGAAGCCGAACACCAGAGTGATGAAGGTGGAGAAGTAGACGTTGCAGAGCAGCTTGCGCCAGCCCTCAGCGTGCTCCATGTCGTCCACGCTGAACAGCTCCTGGAAGCTCATGCGGCCGATGCGGGCCACGGCATCCAGGCTGGTCAGAGCCAGTGCGGAAACGCACATGGTCATAAAGACGGTAGCGGCATAAGCGGGGACACCGAACATCTCAAAGAAACCGGCGACGCCGCGGCTGAAGATCTGGAAGGGAGTACCGGCGGCGGGGGTGCCATCGGCAGCAGCGGCAGCACCGGCAACGCAGAGGGCCAGAACAGCCAGCAGGCTCTCGAGGATCATGGCACCATAGCCGACCTTCAGCATATCCTTCTCGTTCTCGACGGTCTTGGAGGAAGTGCCGGAAGAGACGAGGCTGTGGAAGCCGGAGACAGCACCGCAGGCCACGGTGACGAACAGGATGGGGAACATGGTACCCAGCTTCTCGTTGGTGAAACCGGTGAAGACGGGCAGGTTCATGGTGGGATGAGCGACCAGCAGGCCCACAACGGCACCGGCGATCATGGCCACGAACATGAAGGTGGTCATGTGGTCACGGGGCTGCTTCAGCAGCCACATGGGCAGAACAGCGGCAAAGAAGATGTAGACGAAGGTGATATAGCTCCATGCAGCCTTGCCCAGAATGAGGGGCAGGTTTGCGCCGATGACGAAGGAAAGCACGATGAAGACGATGCTGATGAGGCTCTCTTTCCAGCCGGAGAAGTTGAACTTCTTCTGGATGAGGCCGAAGACGACAGCGAAGACCATGAACATGATGGAGACCATACCGGCAGCGCCGTTGGTCTGAGCAGTCTCCGCCAGAGCACCGTCGGCGCCGAAGGCGTTGAAGGTTCCGGCCACCATGTCCGCAAACGCTGCAATGACGATGCCGCAGAACAGCCAGCAGAACAGCAGGAACAGCTTGCGGCCGGTCTTGCCGATGTACTTCTCGATCAGCATACCCATGCTCTTGCCGTCGTTCTTGACGGAAGCGTACAGAGCGCCGAAGTCGGTGACAGCGCCGAAGAAGATGCCGCCCAGCAGCACCCACAGCAGGACAGGCAGCCAGCCGAAAGCAGCAGCCTGGATGGCACCGGTGACAGGGCCTGCACCGGCGATGGAGCTGAACTGGTGTGCAAACACGGTCCAGCCGTTGGTGGGGACATAGTCACGGCCATCCTCGTGGACGACTGCGGGGGTCTTGGCGGTGGGGTCGATGCCCCATTTGTTGGCCAGCCAGCGGCCGTACAGCGTGTAAGCGCCGAACAGACACACGGTTGCGATCAAAACGATGACCAGCGTATTCATTTCTTTATACCTCTTTCCTTTCTTTCACACCGGCAACCGGCAATGTGCCAGACAGAGCGTCTGTGCCCAAAAGCAGGGCAGGCGAAACGGCCCGGAGGGTGAAAAAAGCCTCCGTCCTCATGAAAGACAGAAACACAAAGATGCATCCCATCTTCCTCGAAGACGAAGGCCAAACGGTGCATCTGCACCGGTCGTTCTCCGCGGTACCACTTCGTTTGCTGCTTTCGGGAGCAGCCGCTTGCGCGTACAGGCGTTCCTGCCGCCGATACGCCGCCCTGTAACGTGGGCTGAACGGCCATGCACTACTACCGCAAGCGGGTTCGCACAGGCTGCTCGCAGGTGAGGGCTGATCGCACTGTGCTGCCGTCTTGCACCGGAATGGCGGCTCTCTGAGCGCAGGGAATGCGAAAAGTCATGTCCTGTTCATTGCATTTGCCGAATGATTGTGTATACTTTAGTCCTGATTTCATAACTTGTCAATATAGTTTGGGCAAGTTAGGAGACTGTGCCATTTTTGCGGGGGAGAAACTAAGAAAATTTAGGCGATTTTTGTTCAGATGTGAGATGAATAAAACTGAATGCCTCCACAGGTGAAATCTGCTAAACCCCCGGAAAGAAAGACCGAACACTTGACTTTTACACTTTCAAGTGCTAAAGTAACAGAGTAATAGAAAGAACCGTGCCGCACCCCGCGGCACTTTGCCCTAAAGGAGGCAGCTATGGCGGACAAGAACCCCAGAAGAAACCCCACCACCGACGCACTGTTCGACGCGATCCTGAGTCTTGAGACGAGGGAGGAGTGCTACAACTTCTTCGAAGACCTCTGCACGGTCAAGGAGATCTCCGATATGGCCCAGCGTCTGGAAGCGGCCAAGCTCCTGCTCGGCGGCAGCACCTACGACCAGATCGTAAAGGCGGTGGAGATCAGCACCGCCACCATCAGCCGCATCAACCGCTGCATCCAGTACGGCTCCGGCGGCTACCGCGACACCATCGAGAAGGTACAGAAGAGCGCAAAGCCGGAGTGACATCCGGGCGGCGAGGCACATAGGATGGACTGCGCCCGATCCCTATTATAGAAAGGAAGGTCCTTCTTATGGCTGATACCACCAACTGCACTACCTGCGTTTCCTGCGGCTGCCCCGCGCTGCCGAGAGTTTCCCTCGACCAGGCCGTCGTCGACCTGATGGAGAGCATCGCTCTGCAGGAGTCGGCCCTGAGCCACATCCTCTGCGCCGAGAGCCAGAAGATGAAAGCCGCCCTCAGCATGGAGGAGCTGGACCTGTGCAAGCTGCTGGAGGTCAACGACTCCGCCACCAACATGGTCCACGCCGTGGCGAACCTTGAGCTGGTGCTGAAAGAGAAGCTGGAATTCATCGCCAACAACCTCTACTACCCCTCGACGGGGAACTGCACCACCACCGAGAGCTGATGTCAAAATGCGACTGCCCGCCCGCAATGGGTGGGCGGTTTTTGCTTTCCGGGGCGGGGCTGCCTAAAAATATGTATAAAAGTCGGAAAAGTGTTTTGTTGGAATTGCTGAATATCGAAATCTGTGCTATACTATATAATGTTTATCCAAAGAGAAAGGGGAACCTGACCTTGCTGCACTACGATGCGATCCTGTTTGACGTGGACGGTACGCTCATCGATTCCGCCCCCGGCATTCTCAATACACTGGAAGAAGTTTTCAGCTCCATGGGCGTTGACGTCGCCCGGAGCGACCTTGGCCGCTACATCGGCCCGCCCCTCCGCAAGAGCTTCGGCGAGCATTTCTCCGACCCTGCAAAAATCGAGGAGGCCACGAAGCGCTACCGCGTGAGCTACGCCGCCAGGGGCTGCCACGAGGGCGATGTCTACCCCGGCGTGGTGGAGATGCTGGGCCGTCTCAAGGCTGCGGGCCTGACCCTCTGCACGGCCACCTGCAAGCCCACCGACGTTGTGAGGCCCATCCTCGAAGAGCAGGGCCTTGCGCCTTACTTCTCCTTCGTGGGCGGTGCGTCCATGGATGAGAGCCGCGACAACAAGACCGACGTCATCCGCCACGTCCTCGCCCAGCCCGTCATGCAGGGCAAGCGGGTGCTGATGGTGGGCGACCGCCGGGACGATATGCAGGGCGCTGTGAACTGCGGTCTGGACGCCGCCGCTGTGCTCTACGGCTACGGCGGCAGGGAAGAGGTCGCCCCCTTTGCGCCGGTCTTCATGGCCGCTGACTGCAAAGAGCTGACGGACTGGGCTCTCCGCCCGGTGGACGAGCCTTCCCATTCCTGAAACGAGAGGGACTGAATCTATGAGTCGAAAAAAACAACAACAAAACGAAACCATGACTCCCATGCAGCATCGGGCCGTTCTGGTCTGCATCCTCTGCGTGCTGGCGGTGCTGCTGACCTTCGGCATCACCACCACCCTCCTCAAAAAGGAGGAGCCTGCCCCCTCCGTCTCGGAGCCTGCAGAGGGACCCGCTGCCCCCGGCGAAGACCTGTCGGGCCACTACCAGATCGACAACGCCTCCACCGCTCTGCTGACGGAGACCGCCGACGCCGGCACGGACTATCTGAACGACACCCTTTTTCTGGGCGACTCCAACACCGTCCGCCTCTACAACAACGGCCTCATCTCCCTGCAGCAGTTCTGCGCCAAAGAGGGCATCGGCACCCAGGTTGCGCTCAACGAGGGCATCGTTACCTTTAAGAAGGATTCCAACCACTACACCATCCCTCAGGCGGTGGCCATGATGAAGCCCCGCCGTGTGGTCATGACCTTCGGCACCAACGACACCGGGATGGAAGTCCCGGACTTCATCGCCCACTACACGGCCCTCATCCAGGCCATCCAGCAGAGCTATCCCTATACCGACATCATCGTCAACACGGTGCCGCCGGTCCCGGCTGACCACTCCAACTACCCCCACATGGACCAGGCCAAGATCGATGACTTCAACATGGCCCTTCTGGATCTCTGCGAGCAGCTGGGCGTCCGCTTCCTCAACTCCGCCGAGGCCCTCAAGGGCAGCGACGGCTACGGCATCGCGGACTACTACACCAGCGGCGACATCCACCTCAAGAGCGCCGGCCTCAAGGCAGTGCTGAACTATCTCCGCACCCACGCCCTGCAGACCGAGGACCGCCGCCCCGACACCAACAACATCCCCACCCGCACCATGGAGTATGTCTCCAACCCCAGCTCCGCCGTGGCCGCTCCCAGCTCGGAGGCCGTCAGCTCCAGCGAGAGTCAGGCCGAGAGTGCCAGCAGCTCGGAGAGCTCTTCCAGCGAGAGCACCAGCGAGAACAAAAAGTTCGAGGCCCGCTACCGTGTGGACAAGAACGGCGGCGGCACCCTGAGCGTCGGCAATGACACCGGCAACAGCTCTGTGACCTACACCGTCACCGACCCCGATAAATCCATCACCGTGACCGCTGTCCCGGCGGAGGGCCATGTCTTCGTCAAGTGGAGCGACGGCCTCACCAGCAAGACCCGCACCGACACCGACTTCAAGCAGAATCTGGACGTCACGGCAGTCTTCGGCACGGCCTCCGTCCACATCACCAGCGAGGGCAAGGGCGCTGTGGGCAGCTCCTACACCTTCAAGGCCGCCTTGAGCGGCAAGTACGCCAAGACCGAGAACCTGCGCTGGTACGCCAACGGTCAGGAGGTCACGCAGGCCGCCGGCAAGTCCAGCATCACTGTGGTGGTGGACGGCTCCATGGCCAACGCTTCTTATAAGATCCACGCCGTCGTCACCTACAACGACTGCAAGGTGAGCAGCAACACCCTGACCATCACCATCGGCAGCGGTGTGACCAGCGAGTCCGGCTCCACCAGCAGTTCGTCCTCGTCCCATGCCGGTTCTTCCGGCAGTACATCCTCTTCCTCTGCAAGTTCGGGCAGCTCTTCCCACAGCACCAGCAGTTCGTCGTCGGCATCGTCCAGCACGTCGTCCGGCAGCTCCAAGGCAGAGTCGGAGTCCGAAAGCAAGGCCGAGTCTAAGGCAGAGTCCAAGGCCGAGAGCGAAGCTGAGTCTAAGGCAGAGCCCAAGGCCGAAACCAAGCCGGAAGCCTCCGCCAGCAAGGAAGCCGAAGGCAAGGCAGAATGACGCCCCGCACCTTCCTCTGCAAAGCCGCATAGGCTGAGCCGAGAGGAGGCGAGCGGATGTTCCGTGAAGAAATGCAAGTCCTCGGCCTGCCCGGCGCAGAAGATGTGACCGACGGCAGCGTGGACTACTACGACATGGATTGGGAAAACGTCGAGAACGGCGTGACGGAGGAGCAGATGGCAAAGTGCATCGCAAAAGAGTGCGCTTGCACGCCACACTGCAAGTGCAGCGGGAACCTGCCGGACCAGTCCGACGACGAAGCCTATGAAATGACGTTGGAAGGATAAAAAATGCGAGAAGCCAGCTCTGCCGGGCGGGGCTGGCTTCTCGCTGTTCTCAAACCGCACCGCAGCCGCGCCCGCTCAAAGCGGCAGGCGGCTCGAAAAAATGATAGAGAAGGGAAAGAAACATGGCAAAATATTATTGCATCCTCTTCGATGCAGACAATACGCTTCTGGACTTTGACGCCGCCGAGAACAAGGCGCTGGCTGAGACGCTGGTGGAATACGGCATCGAGCCGGACGCCGGGACGGTGCAGACCTACCGGGACATCAACTCGGAGCTCTGGCGTCAGCTGGAAAAGGGCCAGATACGCCGCGACAAGCTGATGGGGGAGCGCTTCACCCGCTTCCTCAAGGCCATCAACGCAGCCGGTGACGGCGTGGAGATGAACCGCTGCTACCTCGACCACCTCTCCTCCCACCCCGACCTGATGACCCCCAATGTGCCGGACGTCCTCGGGGAGCTTTCCGAGGTGGCGACGCTGGCCATCGTGACCAACGGCTTCGAGAAGGTGCAGAGCCGCCGGGTGGCAGAATCCGGCATCGGGGCCTACCTTGAGGACGTCTTCGTCTCCGAAAAGCTGGACAGCGAGAAGCCCAGCCGCCGCATCTTTGACTCCGCCCTCCGCGCTCTGGGCGTGGAGAACCGGGAGCACGTCCTGGTGGTGGGCGACAGCCTTACCAGCGACATTCAGGGCGGCGTGAACGCGGGCCTCGACACCTGCTGGTTCAACCCCGGCCACGCCGAGAACCCGGGCAAGGTGAGCCCCACCTACGAGATCGCCTCGCTGGAAGAGCTCTACCCGCTGGTGATGGAGCCGGAAGAGCTGGCGAACCTCGGCCTCAAGCACCGCCGTCATCAGCTGTAACGGCGGGAATGTCCCCATCCACCCTACTGGAAAAGAACACGGAAGAACGATATGCTGATTCATTTGGAAAAACTCGGAAAGAGCTTTGGCGAGAAAGTCGTCCTGCACGACGTGAGCGCCAGCGTGGAAAAAGAAGACCGCATCGGCATCGTGGGCCAGAACGGCGCAGGCAAGACGACCCTGCTCAAGATCCTGACCGGCGTCTACACCGACTATGACGGCGAGTTCAGCGTGACCCACGGCGTGACGCTGGGCTATCTGGAGCAGAACGCAAAGCTCGATGTCACGCTGGATATTTACGGGGAGATGCGCTCTTCCTTCGCCCCTGTGCTGGACGCCATGGCCCAGATGCAGATCTTGGAAAAGAAGATGGCGGCCTCTCCCGACGACGCCTCCCTTCTCGAAAAGCACGACGAACTGCAGAACATCATCGACGCCGCCGACGGCTACAACATGGACGTCAACATCAAGAAGGTGCTGTCCGGCATGGGCTTTGCGCAGGATACCTGGAGCAAGAATGTGGGCGTCCTCTCCGGCGGTGAGCTGACCCGTCTCCGTCTGGCCAAGCTCCTCCTCGAGAAGCCGGACGTCCTCATTCTGGACGAGCCCACCAACCATCTGGACTTCGCCACCATGGAGTGGCTGGAAAACTACCTCAAGGGCTACTCCGGTGCCGTTCTGGTGGTCAGCCACGACCGCTATTTCCTCGACAACGTCTGTACCAAGATCTGGGAAGTCTCCTTCCAGACCATGACCACCTATAAGGGCAACTTCTCGGCCTATCTGCCCCAGAAGGAAGCCGCCGACGCCCTGCACCAGAAGCAGCACGACGCCGACGTGGCGCTGGCCGAAAAATTACAGGACTACATCGACCGCAACCTCGTCCGCGCCTCCACCACCAAGATGGCCCAGAGCCGCCGCAGGCAGCTGGAAAAGCTGGAGATCACCGAGGCCCCTCAGGACGAGACCAACCAGCTCAAGTTCCGCTTCGAATACGACGTGGAGCCGTGGAATGAGCTGGTGCTGCTCAAGAACCTGACCATTCAGATCGGAGGCCGCACCCTGCTGGAGCCCTTCACCTATACGGTCTGCCGCGGCCAGCGGCTCATCATCGCCGGCCCCAACGGCGCAGGCAAATCCACCCTGATGCAGGTGCTGGACGGCAAGCGCCGCCCCTCCGGCGGCATGGTGCGCCTTGGCACCGGCGCACGGCCCAGCATCTTCGCCCAGCAGCAGAATCGCATCGGCGCGGGCCGCGTCATCGACGTCATCTGGAACAAGTACCCCCGGATGACCGAGCTGGAAGTCCGCAGCCATCTGGCAAAGCTGGGCTTCCGGGGTGAGACGGTCTTCAAGCCCTGCGAGGCCCTGTCCGGCGGCGAGCTGGCCCGGCTGCGCTTTGCAGAGATCGTGCTGGAACGCCCGAACCTGCTGTTCCTGGACGAGCCTACCAACCATCTGGACATCTACACCCGCGAGAACCTGACCGAGGCGCTGATGGCCTACACCGGCACGCTGCTCCTCGTCACCCATGACCGCCACCTGATGAACAGTCTGGCCTGCCCCATCCTCTACCTCGAGGACGGCAAGGCGGTCATCTACCCCAGCTATGACGCCCTGATGGGCCGCGCCGCTCCCGCCCCCGTGGCCGAGAAGAGCAGCGAACCCGCCAAGGCGGGCTACGGCAAAGAGCAGCGCCGCCGCCGGGCCGAGCTGCGCGCCAAGATCAAAGCCTGCGAGGACGAGATGGAAGCCTGCGGCGCCCGCGAAGTGGAGCTGGAAAACGAGATAAACTCGCCGGAGGTCTACAACGACCCCCAGCTTTTGCGGGAAAAGAGCGACGAGCTCAGCGACCTGCGCTTCCATCAGGACGAGCTTTTCGCCGCATGGGAGGCCGCTGTGGAAGAGCAGGAGCAGTACGAGCAGACCGCCGGCGGCGAAGAATGACCGATGCAGCAAAGGGGGAGAGCCGATGGCAAACCGAAACCATGACCCGAAGAAAACACACGAGATCGCACTTTCCGGCCTGCTGTTCGCGCTGGCGATGGCGCTTTCCTTCATCGAAGGCACACTGGTCATCCCGGGCCTTGCGCCGGGCATGAAGCTGGGCCTTGCGAACATCGTGGTGATGTATGCACTGTTCTTCATGGGGGCGCGGCAGGCACTCTATCTCGACCTGCTCAAGGCGCTGTTCGTCTTTCTCGTCTCCGGCTGGACGGCAGGCTTCCTCTCGCTCTGCGGCGGACTGCTGTCCCTGCTGGTGATGTGGGTGCTCTACTATAAGCTCCCGTTCCGGCCCACATGGTTCATCCTGTCGGTCTGCGGCGCACTGTCCCACAACATCGGCCAGCTGCTTGGCGCGGGGCTCATCCTGTCCTCGGCCATGTCGCTGTACTATGCGCCGGTGATGCTGGTGCTGGGCCTTGTCATGGGCGCCCTCACGTCGCTGACCCTCCGGGCCATCCTGCCCGCACTGGGCAGACTGGGCTACAACACCCGGGAAAAGCGCTGAACGGTTGCATCTGCAAACATTTTTCGCTATAATAAAATGATAGATTTGATATGACCCTACAAAAAAGCCGCCCTTATGGATGACTCGCATCCGAGGGACGGCTGGGAGGTTTTGTACTATGTCTGAAAAAGTTACGGTCAAGGTGGAGCGGAGCGTCCTCCACCTTCCGGCCATCGCCCTGCGCGGGCTGGTGGTCTTCCCCAACAATCTGCTCCACTTCGAGGTGGGCCGCGAGAAGAGCATCGCCGCCGTGGAGTGGGCCGTCAGCAACAACTCTGACGTCTTCCTCGTGGCACAGAAAGAGATGAAGGTCGAGGACCCCAAGGCCGCCGACCTCTATACTTACGGCGTCGTGGCCGAGGTCAAGCAGGTGATGCGGGTGTCGGACGACCTCGTCCGCATCCTGGTCGAAGGCAAATACCGCGCCAGACTCTCCGAGATGGAGGACGACGGCAGCTTCCTGCTGGCCACCGTCCGCCCGGCCCCGGTCAAGATGGCGAAGCCCGAGGAGCTGCCGGAGGCGGACGTCCTCGTCCGCAACGTCAAAAAGAGCTTTGACGACCTGCTGGCGCTGAACCCCCACATCGGCAAGGACGTGGTGTTTGCCATCACCACCAGCACCGACGCCGCTTTCCTGTCCGAGTACATCCCGGCCAACCTCCTGTTCCGCTTCGAGGATAAGCAGGCCATTCTGGACGAAGGCACCCTGATGGGCCGTCTGCATCTGCTCATCGAGAAGATGCACCGGGAGCGCCGGATGCTCGAGATCGATAAGGAGATCGCCCAGAAGGTAGACGAGGCGATGGACAAGAACCAGCGCGACTACTACCTCCACGAGCAGCTCCACATGATCAGCGAGGAGCTGGGCGAGGACGACGATACCACCGCCGAGGCCGAGGAGTACCGCCGGAAGATCACGGCCCTCCATCTGGACGAGGACCGGGAAAAGAAGCTTCTCAAAGAGGTGGACCGCCTCTCCAAGATGCAGAGCAGCAATCAGGAAGGCACGGTCATCCGCACCTATCTGGACACCTGCCTCGACCTGCCCTGGAACACCTTCACCGAGGACGATCTGGACATCGCCAAGGCCCAGCGCGTGCTGGACCGGGACCACTACGGCCTGAAGAAGGTCAAGGACCGCATCCTCGAGGTGCTGGCCGTCCGCAAGCTGGCCCCCGACGTGAAGGGCCAGATCATCTGCCTCGTCGGCCCTCCGGGTGTCGGCAAGACCAGCATCGCCCGCTCCATCGCCGAGAGCCTGAACCGCAAGTATGTCCGCATCAGCCTCGGCGGCGTGCGGGATGAGGCCGAGATCCGCGGCCACCGCCGCACCTACATCGGCGCGATGCCCGGCAAGATCATCTCCGCCATGATCTCTGCCAAGAGCTCGAACCCCCTGATGCTTCTGGACGAGATCGACAAGCTGGCAGGCGACTTCCGGGGCGACCCGGCGGCCGCTCTGCTGGAAGCCCTCGACCCCGAGCAGAACAGCACCTTCAACGACCATTTCATCGATATGCCGTTTGATTTGAGCCATGTGCTCTTCATCACCACGGCCAACGACCTCAGCGCCATCCCCGGCCCGCTGCGCGACCGCATGGACGTCATCGAGCTGCCCAGCTACACCCGGGTGGAAAAGTACAACATCGCCCGGAAGCATCTGGTCCCCAAGCAGCTGGATGCCTGCGGCCTGACCGGCAAGGTCACCTTCTCCCAGAGCGCCCTCTACGGCATCATCGACGGCTACACCCGCGAGGCCGGCGTCCGCAATCTGGAGCGCACCATCACCAGCGTCCTGCGCAAGTGCGCCCGGAAGATCGCTTCCGGCGAGGCGGAGAATGTCTCCGTCACCGGCACCGGCCTCGAAAAGCTGCTGGGACCCCGCATGGTCAAGCCCGAGTTCCTCAACCGCACCAACGCCATCGGCATCGCCAACGGTCTGGCATGGACCAGCATCGGCGGCGAGACCCTGCCCATCGAGGTGCAGGTCATCGACAACGGCAGCGGCAAGATCACCGTCACCGGTTCTCTGGGCGACGTGATGAAGGAGAGCGCCCAGCTGGCCATCACCTATGCCCGCGTCCATGCCGCAGAGTACGGCATCGACTCCGAGCGCCTCAAGAAGTGCGACCTGCATATCCATGCCCCGGAGGGCGCAGTCCCCAAAGACGGCCCCTCTGCCGGCGTCACCCTGACCACGGCCCTCATCTCCTGCCTGTCCGGCATCCCGGTGCGGGGCGATGTGGCCATGACCGGCGAGATCACCCTCCACGGCAATGTGCTGCCCATCGGCGGCCTCCGCGAGAAGAGCATGGCCGCTTACCGCGAGGGGATGAAGACCGTCCTCATCCCGAAGGATAACGTGTCCGATCTGTACGAGGTGGACGACGAGGTCAAGAAGAACATCGAGTTCCTGCCCATGTCCAACCTGTCGCAGGTCCTCGCCGCAGCCCTCCTCAAGCCCAAGACGGTGTCTGCGGGCCACCCCCGCACCAGGAAGGTAAAGCCCGCTGAGGCTGCGGCCCTGCCGCAGACGGCTGAAAAACCGCAGCCGGGCGCGGTCTGCTGAGACGAAAGGAGCGAAGCTATGAACTATAACAAAGCGGATTTCATTGCAAGCTACGGCATTTCCAGCCAGCTGCCCGAGAGCGACCGCCCGGAGCTGAGCTTCTCCGGCCGCTCCAACGTGGGAAAATCCAGCCTCATCAATAAGCTCTGCAACCGCAAGAATCTCGCCCGCGTGTCCAGCACGCCGGGCAAGACGGCTACCATCAACTTCTACGCGGTGGATGACTGCTACTTCGTGGACCTGCCCGGCTACGGCTATGCCAAGGTGAGCAACGCCGACCGTGAGCGCTGGGACGACCTCATCAACAGCTACTTCGAAGCTCAGCGCCACCACACCCTGCTGGTCCAGCTCATCGACTGCCGTCACGCCCCCAGCGCCGACGACATCCAGATGCTGCATTATCTCCACTACCACAACATTCCCTTCGTCGTGGCCCTGACCAAGGCCGACAAGCTCAAGAAGAGCCAGCTGGCCCAGACGCAGGAGGAGTTCGAAAAGCTCTGCCTGCCCTACGGCTGCCAGAAGGTGGTGCTGACCAGCGGCGAGAGCGGCTACGGCATCCCGGAGCTGCAGGCTGTGCTGAACGCAGCCGTCGCCGCCGAGTACGAGGCAAACGCAGAGGACGCGGAGTAACGCAATGGCTTACAACGAATTTGCTTATTTTTACGATGAGTTCAACGGCGAGGCCGACTACGAGGCCCTGTATGCCCACATCAAAAAAGAGCTGGAAGCCCACGGCATCCAGGACGGCATCCTCGCAGACCTGGGCTGCGGGACAGGAGAGCTGACCCTGATGCTCACGCAGGCGGGCTACGATATGATCGGCATCGACCAGTCGGAGGAGATGCTCTGCGTCGTCCGGGACAAGGCCGAGCAGCTGGGCCTTTCCGGCGGCCTGCTTCTTTTGCGGCAGGACCTGCTCAAGCTCGACCTCTACGGCACCATCCGGGGTGCGGTGTCCACCTTCGACACCTTCAACCACATCCCGGACCTGGACAAAGCCATCGCCAACGCCGGCTTCTTTATGGAAAAGGGCGGCGTGCTCCTGTTCGATATGAACACGCCCTATAAGCACCGGAACGTGCTGGGCGAAAACGTCTTTACGTTTGAAGAAGAGGACGCCTCCTGCGTCTGGCGCAACCATTACAGCGCCGCCGACCGCCGGGTGGAGATCAGCGTGGACATCGACTACCGCGAGACGGGGGAGCACTTCCACGAGCAGTTCTACGAGTACACCTACGACCTCGACACCATCCGCGCCGCTCTGGAAAAGCATGGTTTTGCGCTGGAAAGTGTCTGCGACGGCGAGAGCTTTGGCCCTCTGACCGACGAGAGCGAGCGCTATTTCTTCTGCGCAGTCAAACAGTATACCCAACTGGAGGAACAATAATATGTCGAATCTTATCCGCGGCATTTCTGAAAACGGCGGTGTCGTGTTCTGCGGCGTGGACTCCACTGAGATCGTCCGCACGGCAGAAAAGCTGCATACCACCAGTGCCACCTGCAGCGCAGCCCTTGGCCGTCTGCTCACCGGTGTCTCCCTGATGGGTGCGATGCTCAAGGATGATGGCGACTCCATCACCCTGCGCGTGTCCGGCGGCGGCCCGGCTGGCGTCGTCATCGCCTGCACCGACGCACACGGCAACGTCAAAGGCTGCATCGACCACCCGCTGGTCGAGCTTCCCGCAAAGGAGAACGGACATCTGGACGTGGGCGGCGCAGTCGGCAAAGACGGCGTTCTGACCGTCATCCGGGACAACAAGCTCCAGAAGGAGCCGACGGTGGGTCAGGTGCCGCTGGTGTCCGGTGAGATCGCCGAGGACATCACCAGCTACTACGCCTACAGCGAGCAGATCCCCACCGTATGTGCGCTGGGCGTTCTGGTGGACAAGGACCTGTCCATCGCCTGCGCCGGTGGCTATCTGCTGCAGCTCCTGCCGGGCGCGACCGATGCCGAGATCACCCGTCTGGAGCAGAACATCGCCGCCATGCCTTCCGTCACCGAGCTGCTCCGGGCAGGGAAGACCCCGCAGGATATGATGGAGCTGGCAATGGCAGGCTTCGACCCGCAGGTCCTCGATACCCGCGAGGTGAAGTATCAGTGCGACTGCAGCAAGGAGCGCACGAAGGATATGCTCCTCAGCCTTGGCCGCAAAGAGCTGGTAAAGCTCCGGGACGAAGACCCGAAGTGTGAGGTGGTCTGCCACTTCTGCCACACGAAGTATGAGTTCGACCTGAACGAGCTTCTGGCCGAGACGACCCCGGAAGAGAAGTAACAAAAATCCATAATTATAAATCGCCGCATGGCCGGAGCAGATGTGCTCGGGGCTGTGCGGCGTTTTCATTTGCAGATGTCGGCGGTGATGGTGTAGACGACCCGGTAGTGGAGGGTGTTTTCTTCGACGGAGACGTCCTCTTTGCGGGCCAGAAGCTCAAAATCAGGCCAATTTTGCTGTAAAGCTTGTTTACTTTGCAGCCTTGCGAGGGCCAGAGCCTGCTCTTCGGTCCGCTCCAAATCGGTGGAAGCTTTGTAATAATATGTCGTTTCTTCGATAAAAACAGGAATAGGAAGCCCGAAGGCTTCTGGCTGGAAGTGCCGGACGACGGCTGCGGCCTCTGCCTTGCCCGGAGCAGGATGCAGGGAGGGCAGAGCAATCGCATGGCCGTCCCAGAACAGCGTCCGATGCACGGCCTGCTGCCCTGTGAGCTGTTCGATGGGCAGCATCAGGGCAATATCCTGCTCGTTTTCCCACTCGAACTGCGCCCGGACGCTGCCCGCCGCAGGCTGAAAGATGAGCGTTCCGTCCCGTTCGGCGCGGGCTGTCCCGATGAGGCCCTGACCGGCTTCTACGGCCTGGCCGGGGACGACGAGCATCGTCCCGCTGAGGAGGTTGGTGCGAACGACCGTGCCGGAAACCCTGGCCCGGAGGCCGTGGAGCGTCCCGGCAGCGATGTCCGGCACCGGTTTCGCCGCAGCCGCCTCCGCCACCAGCTTTCCCTTCATAAAGTTGAGGCTGGCCCAGGAAAATTCACCGCTCTGGAGCAGGGCGTATTCTCCGGCGGCGAGCTTTTCCTGTGTGACGGCATTTCCCGGGAAAAGCCCTGCCTCCCACAGGACGACGGCGGCCCGCGCCTGCTGGCCGGGCGTCAGGCCCACCGGTTCGACGAACCAGACAAAGCCCTGCAGCCAGAACAGCAGAGGGAGAAAGACAAGGCATCCGGCCCAGAGCCCCCGCCGCCGGAGAAGGGGACGGATGCAAAAGAAAAGACCCTGCCGTTTTTGGATGCGCAGCCGCACCCGCCGTCTGCGGGCCAGAGCGGCCAGTTTCAGATAATGCCATGCGGCGCACCGGGCCGAGAACCCGCCGGGCCGGGGAACGATGTCGGAGAGGTGCAGCCCGCCTGCGGCCGCAGCAGTCAGCAGACCTTCGACATCGCCGTTCTGCGCCGCAAAGGTGATGCCCGCCCAGAGCTGAGTCCATTCCATGGTAGAAAGCTCCTATTCCTTTGAAAAATCGGTCCGCAAGATCTGCCCCCGCAGGGTGAGCCTCCGGGCGGAGAGGGTCTCTATCTTCAAATCATCGCCGTAGACCGTCAGAGTGCCGCGCCCCAGCTCGAGGCAGAGCTTGCCTTCTTCGTAGGAGCGGATGCGCCGGAACTGCTCGATCTCCATCCTTCTGCCGCTCAGGTAGACCGAAGCCCGTCCGTAGAAGTCCCCGGGCGGCTGACGGAACATCCGCCGGAACCAGCCGCGCAGGGAATGTGTTTGCTTTCGTTTCCTTCCCACGCTGCTCCCTCCCGCCATGCAAACCGCTGCCAATTACCACATATATATGGAAATGGAGGGTGCGCGTATGATTCAGAAAGAGAAAATCCGGGGCGTGGGGTATTTTTTGATGGCGCTGGCCGCGGGTCTGCTGCCGTTTGCCGCGCCGGATGCCTGCGCACAGGCCCTGCGGGAGGGGCTGGCGCTCTGCGGCGGCCCGCTGCTGCTTTCGCTGTTCCCATTCCTCATCGTGTCCACGCTGCTCATCCAATGCCCGGCGGCGGATGTGCTGGGACTGCCGTTCTGCCCGGCGGCAAGACTCATCGGGGTCCGCGCTCCGGCGGCTGGGCGGGTGCTGCTCATCGGCTCTCTGGGCGGCTTTGCCCCCGCAGCAAGTGCCGCCGCCGGGGCCGTCCGCTCCGGGCAGCTCACCGCGCGGGAGGCCGATGCGCTCCTCCCGGCCTGTGTCTGTTCCGGCCCGTCCTTTGTGATATTGGCTGTCGGGCAGTCCATGCTGGGCAGTGCAGAGCTGGGCGTCCTGCTGTTCCTTGCACAGGTGGCGGCGGGCTATCTGTCCGCCGCGCTTCTGGCGCGGCTGGGAGGGACGCTTGGGTCAATGGCGCACCCCGCTGTCCCGACCGCTTCGCAGCCTCTCCGGCTGGACGGCATCATCGCGCAGGCGGCCCAGACCTACCTCAAGCTCTGCGGCTTCGTCCTGTTTTTCCGGATGCTGGCCGCAGGAGCGGGGGAAGTGCTGCCCTCCGGTGCAGGCGTTTTCTGCGCGATGCTTTTAGAGGTCTGCTCCGGCTGTGACCTGGCTGCAAAAAGCGGCCGGTTCGCCAGTATGCTGTGCTGCGCGGCGCTGAGCGTGCAGGGGCTTTCTGTTCTGATGCAGGTGCGGACCATCTGCCCGCCCGAGATGACCCTCCGCCCGCTCTACCGCGCCCGGCTGCTCCATCTGCCGCTTTCGCTGCTGATATTCTATCTTCTCCTTCCTCAGCGGGCGCAGGAGACGTTCAGCACCCTGTGCGGCCGCGTGACCACGATGCGCCGCCTCCCGCCCGACTGTGCGCTGCTGGTGTTTCTCGGCTGCTGCTTTGTGGTCTGTGAGCTGAGCCGCGTCCTTGCAAAGGAGCCGAATCAAACACAGAGGGACAAAGTTGCGAATCAATCTTGACAGCTCCCGGCTTTTATGGTAAAATATCACACGTTGCAGAGATTGCAATGTGCTACTGTGGCTCAGCCGGTAGAGCAGCTCACTCGTAATGAGCAGGTCGTCCGTTCGAATCGGATCAGTAGC